>JGI26111J50215_1000307_pt1 | contig 10423 bp, 6 predicted proteins | sample AOAMet1_04_M0_20_2_FD_50215 | JGI IMG/M metagenome (IMG submission 50215) | reverse complement strand
GAATCATGAGGAGTTCCAAATTCAACATCATATCGATCTAACTCCAAACCAGCAGCGCCTCCTCCAACAAGACCAAAATCACCAATCTTTTCACCATTACCTACGCCTTCCATAATCCAAGCAGTTTCTGGTCTTTCACTATCTTTATCTCTAACGTAGTAAGAGGAAACATCAAAACCGTAAGCAGTAAAGGTTAACCCGCATAACTTACTAGGGATTCTCCCACGTGCACGCCACATGCCTCCATATTTGCCGTCAAATGCATTATTATATTCTCCTGGATTGGCAGTCCAAGCCCTTGTCCCTGCTTCCCCTTTTCGAACCTCAATAATATTTGTATTATCTGGATGATATTCACTACACCAGTAAAACCCATTTGCGCCTAAATAAATCCATCGCCCACCATCCTGTTGATACTTTTCATAAGCAGAAAACATTTTTTCTGAAGTATATTCAGGATGACTTCCAGTAAGTACGGTTTGATATTTATTTAATAATCCAACACCCTCTCTATGTAAATCTTCATCAGTATGAATATCAAAATCAAAGTTTTTCGCCTCAAGCCAGTCAACAAGATGCAGGTCACCATTAAGCTGCCATAATGATGGAGACAACCAATGACGATATTTAGGACGCATATTCAATATGGGTCTTAGCCTGGACGAGTAACAAACACCGCTTCCATCTGAATGGAGTGAATATGTCGAAAGACCATACTCTCTATGCTCATTTAAATATAGATCAGCAGCAGTCATAACAGGAACTTTTCCAGCCAACAGCTCTGCTACAACACAGTTTGTACAAAGATTATCATTTGAGTATGCTATATATGAATTGGTTGGAAGAATAAAAGCCAATTTTGAAGTAGTTTTTCCTCTAGGTGGCCGAATCACAAAAGGAATGTAATCCTCTGTTTCTGGAGAGTCCTCTCCCCCAATTCTTAAACGAGCAGCATAAACTCCACTCTTTAGGCCTTCTGGAATTTTTAATTCAAAATCAACATCCCAACGAGCATCATCTATATCGTCATCATGAAAATGAATTGCGCCATACTCTTCAGGCTTATGGTGATAAATAATCTCATCACCAGTCCAATTGAAACCAGTCATTGCCCTTACAGGCATATTTATAATTGAACCATTAAGCATTGAAGGCGATGTATCAATAATACAAGTGGAAGCAATATTTGTAGTTATATTGGCATGAAAGTCCCACGCTCCAACCACATCACTTCTTAATTCAGCTTTACAACCTTGGTAGCCTCTTGCCAAAGATTCGATTTCAGACCTTGATAAAGCTCTTCTCGAGAGCCTTGGGCGATCAATTTTGCCATTATAAGTATGAGCCTGTTCAGGCAATTCAATGGGCTCAATAATTTCCTTAAAATGTCCTCCACTAATATGCCTACCTGATCTCTCATGCTTTGTACTTGCCGCCATAAGAAATGGCGCATCATTAATGCCTGGCTTAATACTGTTGATGGACTCAACAACAGCTGTTGTATCTTCAGCAGGGTTAAGTAACCCTTGGCCAAGACCGCCATTTGTAGAGGTTACAACAGGCTCTTGAAATAACGTCACTTTTCCAGTTCTAGCGTCATAGCTAACTGCCGCAAGATACCAAACCTTTCGTAACAGTTTTTTATCACTGGAAAGCTTCATAACCTGACCACTACCATCACCTATTTCAACTGATAGACAATTATGTTCATCAATAAATAATCCGTAACCGCTTTTACTTTCCTCTACCCATTTTGTTAAAACGCCCTGGCGTCCTTTTTGTGGCGTTCCAAGACCAACAACGGGCGTGGTTGGAAAAATATAACACTGAAGCGTAAAACTCTCAACATTCAATCTCTCATCTTGAGGCACAATCACATACGAACCCCCATGGATTCTTTGGTTTCTTCCAGGATAACTTTTATTACAATCAGCTTGAATTTCCTCTTCCTTGTAGCCAGGGCCTTCTGGATTAGTATCTCCATGAATCAAACGAACGATTTGTGTTTCATAAACCTCATTATTTTCAGAGTTAATATAAAATTGTATGTTATCCCCAGGACAAACTGAATATTTGTCACTATAACCAGTAATTCTCAACATAATATTTCCTTAATTTTTTTAATTAAAAGTTAATTTTTTTAAGCTTCCTCAGCATCTATATCTTGGCTATTGTCTTCATCTTTTTTATAATCNCCAAGAATATTCTTTATATTGCTTATTTCTTTAGAGGACATTCCAATTTCATCTAAAAGATTGTCAATGAATGGNACTTGGGCNCTATAACGCATTGCAGCATTNACAATGTTGTCAGGTAAATTTCCATCACCATTGCCNCCCGACCCCTCAAAATTGGCATTATTNCTGTTTGAATTAAANCCTGGCATTCCGTTAAGCTCATAGATTTTGATATCATCAATATTTTCCATTGGCTTAACTGCTTCACGAATAATGGAATCAAGATTTCTTGCCAACTCCATCCTAAGATCACTTTGCCTATTTTCATCNCTGCGAGCATTCTCAGCTTCATTAAGCAGTAATCGCCCTGAAGCATCTACTTCATAACGNAGNTTGCTAGCAAGTGTGGCNTATTTTTCAGCCTGTTCACGNTCTTGTGCAGCCTCTTTTTCAGCTCTTGCAAGGGTTGTAATTTGTATAGCTTCACTCTCACCCTCCTTTTCAGCATTAATCAACTGTAGCTTCTTATCTCGCTCAGCAACCTCAACATCCTGAGCAGATTGAACTTGCTCCTCTGCAACCACCATTTGGGCTCTAGCATGCTCTTTAGTTTCTTCTGCATTAAGCACCTCTACAGTTTTAGCAATAATTTCAAGCTCACGATCCTTCTCTTCTATTTCAAGCTTCTTTCTCTTTTGAATCTCAGACGCTTGAGCCAACTGATCATTTTCAATTCTTGAAATTTCTATAGCTCTTTGCTGTTGGATCTGTAATTTCTTAACTTCCTCTTGGGCACTAATTTGTGCTTGCTCTGCTTCTATATAACGCTCCGACTCTACTTTAAGAACCTCAGCTTTTTGCTTAGCTCTTTGAGAGGCAATTTCCTCTTCTTGTTTTAGTCTTGCAAACTCATTTTCTTTTTGAATTTCCAATGCTCTAATTTCAGCTTCAAGATTCTTTTGCTTTATATCAGTTTCAGTCTTTCTTTCAACCTCATTCCTTAATCTTTTGCGCTCCTCTATCTGCAGTGTTAGCTCATGCTCTCTCAATGAACGTTCAACCTCAATTGTATCTTGCTGCTGTATTCTTGCTTTTTCAATGTTCTCAGCAGATTGAATTCTAGCTTCTTCCGCTAAACGCTCCTGCGTTGCAGTTTCAATAGCCATTTCAGTTCGCTCTTTGTCACGCTGCTTAGCAATCTCTCGCTCCTGCAATAACCTTGAAAACTCTCTTTGTTGATCGATTTCAAGAGCCTTTTGCTCAGCCTCAAGATTTTTTGCTCTTATTCTTATTGTTGTATCTTGCTCAATATCGTTACGCTTCTTCTTTCCAGCTTCTATTTGCTCTGTTAGCTGGGTTAAACCTTCTGCGTCAAATGCATTAGATGGGTTAAATACCTCCAATCCAGCCTGATCCAAACTAGTTAAAGAAACAGCTTCAAGCTCAAGTCCAGTAGCCCCTAATGACTCAGCAACAATAACTTTAACTGCTTTAATATATTCGCCTCTCTTCTCTTGAATCTCTTCCATTGTCATTTGAGCAGCCACAATACCTAGTGCATCGACAAATCGACCTTGAACTAATTCTCTTAAACTTTCAGGCTCCATGGTTCTCTTGCCTAATGTTCCTGCTGCAATAGATACGGCTTCTTTTGATGGTGTTACGCGCACATAAAATTCAGCAACAATCTCAACACGCATTCTGTTTTGAGTAATAAATGACTTATCACCACCCCGCTTAACCTCAATCCTCAACGTACGCATTCCAACTGTAGTGATGTTATGAATGATTGGCAACACAAAAGCACCACCACTCAGAATAACCTTCTCACCTCTAAGTCCAGTTCTAACGAAAGAAACTTCTTTAGATGACCTGCGATATAACCAATGCAACAAATAAACAAAAATTGCAATTGCTAATGCTGTAAGAATAATGGCTGCAATAATATCTGCACCAGTCATAATTATTTCTCCTTATAAAATTTGTATGTATTATTTTTCACGCTACTTGCTCTCATTTATCAGCTGAGTGTCATTCATTGCAGCTCGATAAATTACAAATCCAAAAATCACTTTATTTAAAAAATCACTTAAGTTATAGACAATATTTAAGCTATTAACATCAATACCCCCTCCAAGATTATTTATAAAATAACCCAGTGGGTATATTGCCCAACCTATAGTCAAAATCAATCTCAGTCCATTAAAAGCCATATGAGTGGCTTCATTTCCACTTTCTATATTGGCTCGTCCAGCTTCACCCATATAAAGCTCTCCAAGAATATAGAGCCACCCTACTACGCCTATGATGAATCCCAGTGTTGCACTCATATATCCTGCTGCACCTAAAAACTCACCTATAACCATCACTAAAGATCCAATCAATAAACGCCAAAATAATGCTGACGAAACTTTCGTCACTGCTGACAAAATAATATAAAACAAAACAATTTGCATTGTATGTGTGAGTATCCAATCTAAATATCTGAGAATGATTGGAGCCGAACCTGTGTCAACCCACATAGTCTTAACATAATGGTAGAAAACTGCTGAAATTAGCATGACTACGCCAAGTAAAGTCATGGTTGTGTGCCATCTGCTAGCAACCTTTGTTCTCTCAAGTAAAAAGAAAATTGACGCACCAATCATTGCCATAGATAGAAGCCAAAAAGTTCCCCCTACAATGTCCGTTGGTAATAATGTGCTGTTCATAAAAAATCCTTAGTTTTAAATTCTATTTTTATTACTATTACTTCTAAATTATTTAAAAAACAAATTTTTAATAACTTTAAAAACCTAAACGATTACAAAAAATTTATAGAGCCTAAAAAGTCATTTTTAAGCTCTATAAAAGTTATCTACTTATGAATTTGGATCATATGCTTCTGGATCCGCAGGCCTTAAGAAGAAATTATCAAGGTAGTCTGAACTACCCCAAATATCTATACCTGGGTTATACCAATCAGTAGAGTTTCTATCACAATCTTCACCCATCATCGCTTCAACATCAGCAAAAGTGATCTTGCGAGGTGGGACTAGGATAGATTGAATCTTAGGACCTTGTCCCTGTAAAGTACGCATCATGATATTCCAACCAAGTTCAATATCATCACCTGGAGGCCATGTTTGAATGGCGGCACTAATGTAATCTGGATTTTTACGCCAGTAACATAATGCACCTAATTCACCACCGATTGACAATGGAACCATTTCACGACCAGACTGCTGAAGAGCAGCCAATACTCCTGTTTCACCAGATGACTGAACTGCCATTCCATCTAGCTGTCCAGGATGAGTCGCTAACCATTTTTGCGTTTCAGCTTGACCAACTTGTGATGTCCACATATGCGCAATTTGACCCGTAACTTTAATATCTGGATATCTTGATAATCCATCTAAAACACCACGGTTCTGTGAGTCAGAAGCTGAAAATCCAGGAATACCTTCAATTACAAGTACATTTCCTTTACCATCGATCTCTTCTGCCATCCATGTACCGACATCAAATCCGGCCTGGTGATAGTTAACTGATGAGTTAACTGAAAGTGGTGATGTTGTATACCCAGTGAATGAAAACACTGGCACACCTCTATCAAATGCATATTGGATTGCTTGATTAAGTGCAGTTGGGTTTGAACAACAAATAATGATAGCATCCACACCTTGATCAACTAACTGTCTAATTTGTTGAATTTGAAGTGAGTCTTTAAGATTTGATTGTGTAACAACAATATCATTAAGCAAACCAAGCTCTTGCCACTTTGGCTTAAGTTCGTTCATTAAACGACCCATAGCACCTTTTCTCCAAGTGTTGCCTGCGTAAGTACTTGCATAACCCACAGTCCAAGGTGGTGAACGATCACTTTTCCACTCTCTAAAAGCACTGTCATCTAATGGCTGCATTGAGTCCATTAAGTCCATGTTGTATACTGAATCAGTAATACTTTTTGGAAGTTCTTCAACCCCAGCAAGAGTCATCGTTGAAAATCCTAACGATAAGATACATGCTAGAGTAAGTTTTATAACTTTTTGCATTTTTATCTCCTTTTTTTGACAAGTATGATTACTTGTTTTTATTACTTTATAAATGCCTTGATTTATAAGCTNTTAAAGCCTTTAAAGCAATTTTACATAGTCTAAAGTATATNTGAGTATATCATATCGCATTCAATAGTCAACAAAAGTATGTATTTAATATTAATTTAGATCCATTCGTATGTATACATATATAAAGTATGCANTCCCTCCCACCTATTAATAAAAAAAATCATGTACAATCAATGCGAAACGCCCTTTTAGCTCAAGGATTAAGCGTTACATATTTAATTACTATAGAGACTTAATNGAGACATGGAAAAACAAAATCAAGACAATGCAATTCGTTATCAAATTGTTATAGCTGATGATCACGCCCTAGTTCGTGGTGGTTTAGAGTTGGTTGTAAAGATGGCAGTTCCAAATTCAGATATATTTCAAACAAATAGCTTTGATGAAACTTTAAAAGTTCTTTCAGATGAGANTTCAATCGACCTTNTACTGCTGGATTTAATGATGCCAGGCATGGATAGTGAAAAAAGTATTCAAAACATCACTAAAAATTATCCAGGTGTGCCCATAGTTATTGTCTCTGTTAAAGAAGATTTTGACTCTATTCATATGGCTATTTCTTCTGGCGCATCAGGCTATATTCCTAAAACTTCTTTGCCAGAGGTAACAATTAGCGCTATAAAACTTGTTTTAGCAGGTGGAGTATATATACCTCCTCACGTTTTAAATTCCAAAATTGACACTACAAAAGAACAATCTGTTGAACAATCAAACACTCTCAATAAAGCTAAGATTTTATCTAAAAGGCAGGAGGAAGTTTTAACCTAATTAAGATTGGAAAATCAAATCAATCAATTGCAACTGAACTTAATTTAACCATTCCAACAATCAAAATGCATGTCTCAGCAATATTTAAAAAACTTGATGTAAAAAACAGAACTGAAGCAGTTGCTAAATATTCTGACATGCAAAGAGTCTCAGAACTTATCTCCTAATTTCCATTGCAATACAATGAAAAATGTCAACGAAACTTTTAATTTTTTTCATACCTTAAGAGCTTTCAATGTATCTTCATTTATCTTATTAATTCTTTTAACCTTAATTAATATATCCACATTGCATGCTTCTGAAGGGGATTACTGGTCTCAAGAAGTGAATGTGTTTAATTTTTCTTGTACAGATGGTGATGTAGACTGTTGGACTGACCAAAGAAACTCTCTAGAAACTCTTCCACTTGAGATGTATAGACCTTTAGAGCCATCACAAGTGAAATATAAACATCATATATGTGTTTCATTTCCTCATCTTAAAGATTCTTATTGGGTAGGCGTAGCCTATGGAATTATTGGAGAAGGTAGACGTCTTGGCCAAAAAATTACCTTATTNGAAGCTGGTGGCTATACAAACCTTGATACACAATTAAATCAAGTAGATGACTGCCTTACTAACGGCGGTGATGCTTTGATTATTGGGCCAATTTCGAGCAATGGAAATGCCAAGCAAATCGATATGATCAGGGCTAAAGGAATCCCTGTAGTTGTTCTTGTCACTGGTATCAATACTCCAATTGATGCCAACTCTTTACAAAACTTCATTGATATGGGGTATACCTCATGCAAATGGGTTGCTGACCAAGAAAGAAATAATGATCAATCAACAAATATTGTATGGTTTCCTGGACCTCCCGCTGCGGGATGGTCAATTGCCTCTAATATAGGCTGCCTCAAAGCTATAAAAGATACAAAAATTAACATACTTGAAACGCATTGGGGTGATACAGGTAAAGCTATACAATTACAGTTAGTTCAGGAAGCACTTCAGAACTTAGCCTCAGGTCCTGAACCTGAATTTAAATATATAGTAGGAACAGGGACAACTATTGAAGCCGCTGTTGGTGCACTTAGAGCAAACAAACTCCAAAGTAAAATTAAACTTGTTTCAACCTACTATACGCCAGGAATTGATATGTTTATCAAGAGAGGATTAATCTCAATGGCGCCATCAGATCAAATGATTTCACAAGCAAAAATTGCAATTGACCAAGCTGTAAGACTAGCAGAAGGATTAACAATGGCAACTGGAGGAAGACCTGAATTTAATAGCACTGGACGTGTAACTGAACACATACAGCAACCAATCTTAATTGTAACTCCTAAAAATGCTGCTAATTTTGATACCTCTACCACCCTTGCACCCAAAGGCTGGTCTCCAGTTTTTTCAGTCGACTAAGAAACAAGTTATTCATCAAAATAAACCATGGATAGAAAAGATAAGCCCTTATTAAAACTTCAAAATATTTCAAAGAAATTTTTTGAATCNTCTGTCCTTGATAGCGTAAATTTTGACTTATATCCTGGAGAAGCCCATGCAATCTTTGGACAAAATGGTGCCGGCAAATCTACTCTAATTAAAATCATTACAGGAGATCTTCAACCAACAAGTGGAAAGATAATTCTGAATGATGAAGAATTAAAAATTCATTCAGTCCATAATGCAAAAGAACTTGGAATAAGCGCTGTATTTCAAGAATTCTCTTTAGTCCCTCAACTCACAGTAGAAGAGAACTTATTTTTAGGCTCAAATAAATCAAAAGGCTTATTTCTTAACAAAAAAAAGTTACATGAAATGGCCTGTGAAACAATGGAGCAACTTGAGTTCTCAATTAAGCCAGAAGAAAAAATAATTAATTTATCTCATGCTGAAAAAAGAATGGTTGAAATTGCCAAAGCTTTTCATACAAGACCATCCATAATGATTTTAGATGAACCCACCGCTTCTTTAGCTGAAAATGAAACAAACCATCTTTTCTCAATGATTGAGATTTTAAAATCTGAAGGAATAGGTGTAATTTATATCACACATCGAATGAAAGAGATTTATAAAATATGCAGTCGTATCACTATTCTTCAGGATGGAAAAGTCATAAATTCAGATAAAGTTTCAAATATCAATGAAAAAAAATTAGTAGAACTCGCAACAGGGAGAGCAATTCAAAAAATTTACCCTGAAATGAATCATCAATTTGGTAGAAAACTTTTAGATATAAAAAATTTATGTGTGAGCAACAATAATTTAAAAGATGTCTCTATCAATGTCCGAGCAGGAGAAGTTGTCGGTCTTGCCGGATTAGCTGGCTCTGGAAAAACTGCCATTGGTCGGGCATGCTTTGGTATTAATAAAATTAAATCAGGAAAAATCACTTATTTAGATGATGTTATCTTTGACTCAGAGCAACAAATTAACGATATCACCCCAAGGGCAATGCTTGATAGGGGAATGCTTTATATGCCATCAGATAGAAGAGCTGAAGGCCTAATAATGGAACAGAATATTAGAGAAAATATTTCACTTCCTTCATTAGGTCTTCCAAAATTTTCAACTGGATTTATGGTGAATAAAAAGAATGAAAAAGATATTGTGGAAGAAATTGGTCAACGCCTGAACTTCAATAATCATGGTATTGAAAATAAAATAGAGCAACTATCTGGTGGAACTCAACAAAAAGTAATGCTTGCAAAAAGTTTTGCTCGAGATGTTCAACTTTTTATTCTTGATGAGCCAACTATTGGTGTTGACATTGGCACTCGAGTATCAATATATAAACTAATAAGTGATTTTTGTGAATCGGGGGGAGCTGTTCTACTTATTTCTTCTGATTTAACAGAATTAGTTAACTTGTCTCAGAGGGTGTATATTATTAATGAGGGTACATTAAGTAATGAGATAAATTCAGATGAATCTAGTGAAAAAGTAATACAAAATTACTTCTTAAAGTCAGCCCAAGTCTCCCTTAATGTCTAATCATTCTGATTATCTAAGATCGGACTAAGTGTGAAATTATAGCTCTAAATTTTGCTGGCTGTATAGGTTTCAATAAGACCGGAAAGCCCTGTGCCGTGATACTTTGTACATGGCTTCTTTCAACATCACCAGTTACTATAACACTTGGAATTTTAGATTTTAGTTCTTTTTGAACTGNTCTTACTACATCAACACCAAAGGCATCCCCCGGTAAGCGATTGTCAGCAATGATAATATCTGGGTTTAAAAAACCTTTAGATTTAATAATATCTATAACCTCATTTTTATCACTTCCAGNAGTAACAATACATCCCCAAGACTCTAATAGCTGCTGAGTAGACTTTAAAACATCAATATCATCTTCGATTAAGAGGATTTTAATTCCATTTAAGTTCATAA
>JGI26111J50215_1000290_pt1 | contig 10889 bp, 9 predicted proteins | sample AOAMet1_04_M0_20_2_FD_50215 | JGI IMG/M metagenome (IMG submission 50215) | reverse complement strand
AAATATGGAGAACCGAATGCAGATGCATTAGTTGAATCAGCTCTAAGGCATGTAGATATCTTGGACAAGTTTAATTTTGATAACTATAAAATGAGTCTTAAAGCATCTAATATTGAAATGACTGTAGAGGCTTATAGAAAAATATCTAANTTAATCGATCAACCCCTTCATTTAGGTATTACTGAAGCTGGAAGCTATAGAGCAGGAACTGTAAAGTCATCAATTGGTATCGGAATGCTCCTTTCTGAGGGTATTGGAGATACTATAAGAATTTCACTCGCATCTGATCCGGTGGATGAAATAAAAATAGGTTGGGATATTTTAAGAAGTTTAAATATTCGAAGTAGGGGTGTAAAGATAATTGCATGTCCAAGCTGTTCACGTCAAAATTTTAATGTAATCGAAGTAGTCAACGAGTTAGAAGAGCGCCTTGAAGATATCACTGAAGATATCGAGGTCGCTGTGATAGGTTGTTATGTTAATGGTCCCGGAGAAAGTAAAGCAGCAGAAATTGGTCTAACAGGAGCAAGCCCTCAAAACTTATTATATGTCGATGGAGCACCTGANAAAAAAATTAATAGCGCAGACATTGTTAAAGAAATCGAGGATAAAGTAAGGACAAAAATTTCTTTAAGAGACTCTGTTGAGATAATTGCAAGGAGCTGAAATGGATAAAATTCACTCATTAACTGGTATGTTAGATCATTATGATGATGGTGATATAGAAAATATTTCTGTAAAAATATTCGAGACAGAAAAAAGAATAAAAAAAGTTTTTACCAACTATAAATATAGTGAAATAAGAACACCAGCCTTAGAAGACACCAATCTATTTATTCGTTCTGCTGGAGATGCTTCGGACATTGTTAACAAAGAAATCTANTCTTTTAATGATAGAAATGAAAAGAACATCGCCTTGAGACCAGAAGGTACTGCAAGTGCTATNAGAGCAATAATAGAAAAAAAACTTGATCAAACTAATCATAAGTTATGGTATCTCGGCCCAATGTGGAGATATGAAAGACCGCAAAAAGGAAGATATAGACAGTTTTATCAAGCAGGAGTTGAAATACTTGGTTATGAAGAGGGAGCGCCCGAGTATGAAATAATATCAATGGTTTGCTCCATTATTGAAGAATTTAAACTTAAAAATTGTTCAATTAAAATTAATCATTTGGGCGATAAGGAAAGTAAAAAATTATTTTGTGATGCATTAATAGAATATCTCGAGCCATTTAAAGATAGCCTTGATGAAAAAGACTTAATAAGACTTACTAAAAATCCTTTAAGAGTGCTTGATTCAAAAAATAAAGAAACACAATCAATTCTTAAAAACGCTCCATCTATAAGAGAGTTTATTAAACCTTCAGCATTATCTCTTTTAGAAAATATTCAAAATGAATATAAAGATATATGCAATATAGAGATTGATTATACTCTTGTCAGAGGTCTAGATTATTATTCTGGATTTGTGTTTGAGGCAATATCATCTGAGCTTGGCGCTCAAGATTCTTTTTTAGGTGGGGGCAGATATGACCATCTTTCATNAAAGCTGGGTGGTAAAAATCTTCCATCAATTGGGATGGCAATTGGGGTAGAGAGGTTTGCAAGCTTGATAAAGGACATTACAACCTCAAATAAAGTTGTTTCATTTCTAACCCTAACTAGCAATTTAGAGTCAAAACCATATAAAATAGCCCACCAACTTAGGTCTCTGAATAGTAATATTATTTTAGATTTACAGCTATCTGATGGAAGTCTTAAATCCAAACTCAGAAAAGCAAATAAAAATAATTCTGAATATGCAATTATTATCGGAGAAGAAGAGTTGAGGGACGGAACTGCTGTTATTAAGTTTTTAAATGATGAACTTAAAGACCAGGAAACTGTCTCAATTGAAGAATTATTTAGTTTTTATACATCATTATAATTTCAGGAAGAATTATGAACGAAATATACGATAACGATAATAGGTTTTCAGCAATGCAGACCTTTTTTAACAAATATAGAACAATACTAATTGTTAGTGTTATGGCCTTTATTGTTGCATTTGGTATAAGTTTTTCACTTAAAACTATCTCAAAAATTAATGATGAAAAAGCTGCAATAGTTTTTAACGAATGGTCAGATTTTTTATCAGAGGGTGATGAAGCTAACGCAGAAAAGTCTTTTGATAACCTAATGACCAGTTTCAGCAAGACAGGCTATGCAAAAATTGCGTTGCTTGATACAGCTACTAAAGAAGCTTCAGAGGGAAAGACAATAGAAGCTTTAGAGAAATTTACTTTACTTGTTGAACTTACTGATGGTTACGGAGGAAATAAAATTTATAACAAGCTTGCTAGAGTAAATTCTGCAAGATTATTAGCTTCTGAGAATGAGCTTGATAAAGCACTTTTGTTATTGGAGAAATATTCTTCATCTACATCTAATGCATTTATTCATGAGCTCACTGGGGACATACTTGCAAAAAAAGACCAAAGTTTGCTTGCCCAAGATCAATATGTAAAAGCTGAAGAGTTGTATAGTGACGAAACATCAAAATCTATTGTTGCAATAAAAATAGCAAATCTAAAATGAACTACTTAAAAAAATACTTTTTTAAAAATCAAAAACAGTATATTTCAATATTGTCTGTAATTCTTCTTTCATCATGCTCTTCCATGGAGTCTTTAAAGTTTTGGGGAAATGGTGATATAGATTTGGATGAGCCAAGACCACTGGTTTCAGTTACTAACAAGCTAAATACTTCAGTTGACTGGAGTATGAAGTTTAATGGTGAAAATACTCTTGGAAACTTTATACCAGCATTCAGTGGAGATAGTATATTTGCCTCAGACAATACTGGAAGCATTAAATCTATAGATATAAAATCTGGAAATATAAACTGGGAAATTGAAACTAATTTCCTTTCATCTGGTACCGCTGCTGGTTTTGGTGTTTTAGTTGCTTCGGATGTTGATGGTAATGTAATCGCCTTTGATCAAAAAGACGGATCAAAAATATGGACGACCAATGTAAAGGGAGAAGTTTTAGCCTGCAGCAATCGATGCAAAATTTATTATAGTTAAAACTGGATCGGGTGATTTAATGGCACTTGATAAAAATGATGGTGAAATTAAATGGTCATATAGATCTAAACTTCCAACATTAACAATAAGAGGAAGTAGTAGTCCTGTTATTTTTGAGAATCAAATCTATGCAACTTTTGATAATGGTAGGCTGGGTGTTTTTCAAATTGACTCAGGTTTTCCTGTCTGGGATGGAGCAATCTCCTACGTTAGCGGAGCCTCTGAGCTTGAAAATATAATCGATGCTGACTCAAGCCCTGTAATAGACTCAGGTCTTGTTTTTGCTACTAATTACCAAGGGAATCTTAATATTTTTGATATTGCNCAAAAAAGATCTGTATGGACATCAGAAGTATCATCCTTTTATTCACCCGTTGTATTGAGAGGGATAATGGGTGTTGTTGAGTCTGATTCTCTAATAAAGTCATTTTCAATGAAAAGCTTTGAGGAATCATGGAGCACAGATGAGTACTCCAATAGGCTACTCTCTAATCCTGTTAGCTTTAATGGATATTTGATAGTTGGAGATCTTGAAGGATATCTTCACATAATAGATCCTTTGAGTGGTAAGACGATAAGTAGAAAGAAAATATCTAAAAAACCCATAATGAGCTTAATAAGCAGAAGTAATAATTTTTATGCAATAGACCAAGGATTCAGTTTATATTCGATAAGTATATAAATATGAAATTTATACATGTTTACTTCAATTGCAATTATAGGTCGACCAAATGTTGGCAAATCAACCTTATTTAATAAACTAACTAAGTCACGCAAAGCGATAGTTTCAAATTACTCTGGGTTAACCAAAGATAGGAACTATGGCTACATAACATTTGGTGATCAAAAAACATTAATTATTGATACTGGAGGAATAGCTCAGGACGAGTCTATTCTTAAAGAAGACATAGCTGAGCAAGCCTGGATTGCTGCAGAGGAATCAAGCCTTATTATCTTTCTTCTCGATGGTTCTGAAAACTTAAATAAAGAAGATCTAGATATTCTTACAAGATTAAGAAAGCTTAATAAAAATTTTATTACTGTTCTTAATAAAATCGATAAAAANTCAGANTCTCTTCTTAAAGTTGATTTAAATAAGAAGGGCATTAATGAGTTCTTTGAGATTAGTGCAGAGCACTCAAGAAATATAATTGACCTTCGTACATATATAAAAGATTCACTTCCAAAAGAAAAATATGAATCACCAGAAGGAAAAAAAATAGCTGTTCTAGGTAGGCCTAATGCAGGAAAATCTACATTTATAAATAAGTTTATAAAAGAAGATAGGTTAATAGTTTCTGAGATAGCAGGAACAACAATAGACGCTATAAGTATTCCTTTNACAGTCGATGACCAAGATTTTATTTTTATTGACACNGCAGGTATCAGAAAAGGCTATAGAAACAGTCATAAAATTGAATATTTTTCTTATGTTAGAGCAATGCACTCAGTAGAGGAATGCGACGTTGTTATTTTCATATGTGATGCGCAAGAGGGTATTGTTGATCAAGATCTCAAAATTATTAATATGATATGTGAGATGGGTAAGCCAGTCCTGATAGCATTTAATAAAATTGATTTACTTACAAAAAAACAAAAGGATGAGATTTATGAGACTAAAAGGGCTCAATCAAATTTTGTTAATGACTTTATAAAATTAGAAATATCAGGCATCAAAGGCCTTGGCTTCAAGAGGTTATTTAGGGTGGCTAATGGCCTTATAGATAAGGCACAGCAAAAACATACGACCTCATCATTAAACCAAATGATGAATAAATTTGTTGAGCAAAGCGCGCCTCCATCTGTAAATGGAAGACTTTTAAAACTTAAGCATGTTCATTTTGCAGGCATAAATCCAACAACTCTTGTTATTCATTCAAATCAAGACAAAAAAATTCCATCAAACTATAAAAAATATCTTGAAAATTCTTTTAGATCCACTCTTGAGCTTAAAAGTATTCAATTAAGATTGATTTTTAGAAAATCAGAAAACCCATACGAATCAAAAGTAAATAAACTAACTGATAGACAAGTAAAAAAGAGACAGAGATTAATTAAACATATTAAAAAAAATAAAAAGTAATATAATTTTTTTGATAATCTGTGAAAGAATTCTCCTGTATAATCTTNNTTACACTTTAAAAATTAAATCANTATAGCTTTTCATTATGAATCAAAGACCTGTATACATTGACCTAAGAAAAATAAAGCTNCCAATGTCAGCCTTCTCTTCTATTACCCATAGACTTTCCGGTATGTATATTTTTTTTATCTCCTTACCTCTTTTCGNATACCTTTTATTTATATCAACATTAAATAAAGGATCCTATGAATTAATGTATGAATNATTACAGTCTTTAACTTTCTTTACAGTTTTTGTTTTCTTTAGCTTTTCTGTTTTCTGGTATCACATTCTTACAGGCGTTAGGCATCTTTTTATGGATTTCTTCCACTTAGGCGAATCACTTAAAGGCTCTTATTACTCATCAATTTTTGTTCTTTGCCTATGGCTTGTATCGACTATTGGATTTTTTGGANATATTTATTTATGAAAGGCTCAATTATTTGGTTTGTACAAAGATATAGCTCTTTAGCCATACTCGCATATTTTTTATATATTGTTTTTTATTTGGTTGGAGCTTCAGGTTCATATTATGACTGGGTTTCTTTTATTGCATCAATTGAAATGAAAGCAATTACTTCATTAATTTCAATTCTTATAATATCTCATGCATTTATTGGACTATGGACAGTTGGAACAGATTATCTAACAAAAAGAACACTTGGTTTCCTAAGTCCTGCTCTTTCTAAAAAAGCAGAATCAATTCAATTTCTTTATCAACTTGTATTTATCTTATGTGGATTGCTTTATTTGGCATCAATCTTATATATAATATGGAAGATATAAATGATTCATATAACTAATTATAAAATTTAATAATAAAGGTCTTAAATGAGTAACAGTATTTTAACTGACAATATAAAAACAATAGAATTTGATGCTCTTATTGTTGGTGGTGGAGGCTCTGGGATGAGAGCGTCACTAGAATTAGCTAAATCTGGACTTAAAACTGCTGTCGTTTCAAAGGTTTTNCCAACAAGATCTCATACTGTTTCTGCACAAGGCGGAATTACATGCGCCATTGCAAGTGCTGATCCAGACGATGATTGGAGGTGGCATATGTATGATACTGTTAAGGGTGCTGATTTTATAGGCGACCAAGATGCAATTGAATATTTATGCTCGGAAGGCCCTAAGGCAGTATTTGAGTTAGAGCATATGGGACTCCCATTTTCAAGATTTGAAAACGGAAGAATTTATCAAAGACCATTTGGTGGACAATCTAAAGATTTTGGTAAGGGTGGTCAAGCAGCAAGAACGTGTGCTGCNGCAGATAGAACTGGCCATGCTCTTCTTCATACCCTTTATCAAAATAATGTTAAGGAAGGAACAAACTTCCTNAATGAGTGGTTNGCTGTAGATATAGTTAAAAACAGTAAGGAAGAGGTAACAGGTGTTATAGCCTTTTCTATTGAATCTGGAGAGGTTGCTTACCTAAAAGCACAGGCCACTGTAATGGCCACTGGTGGCGCAGGAAGAATTTATGCTTCTACCACAAATGCATTAATCAACACAGGTGATGGATTGGCAATGGCTCTTAGGGCTGGTTTTCCAGCACAAGATATGGAAATGTGGCAGTTTCACCCAACAGGAATTTATGGAGCGGGCTCACTAGTAACAGAAGGCTGTAGAGGTGAAGGCGGCTATCTTATAAACAAAGATGGCGAGAGATTTATGGAAAGGTATGCTCCTAATGTTAAGGACCTAGCTGGAAGAGATGTAGTTGCAAGATCTATGGTGCTTGAGATTTTAGAAGGAAGGGGTTGTGGTGAAAATGCAGATCATATATTTCTGAAATTAGATCACCTAGGCGCAGATGTTCTTAATTCAAAATTACCTGGAATATGTGAGCTTTCAAGAACCTTTGCCCACGTAGATCCAATATATGAACCAATTCCAGTCGTTCCAACTTGTCATTATATGATGGGCGGAACTCCAACGAATGTTAATGGCCAAGCTTTTAGAAGAACTAACGGTAATGATTCAATTATTTCTGGCTTGTTTGCTGCTGGTGAGGCGGCCTGTGTTTCTGTTCATGGTGCAAATAGACTTGGTGGTAACTCTTTGCTTGATTTAGTGGTTTTTGGAAGAGCTACTGGAATGCATATTCAAGAAGAACTGAAATCTGGTGGTGGAGTAGAGTCATCTTCTAAGGGTGACATAGATGCCTCATTAGAACGCCTAAATAAATTAAATGAGTCCACGAGTGGATATGAGACTGCTTCAGTAAAAAGAGAGTTACAAGAATGCATGCAAAATTATTTTGGAGTCTTCAGAAGAGGCGACTTTATGGAAAAAGGCTTAAACGAATTAGCAGAAATAAGACATAAGGTTGATAATTTACATCTTAAAGATAAAAGTTCTGCTTTTAATACAAGCAGAGTCGAAGCAATTGAACTACAAAATTTATTTGAGGTTGCTGAGGCTACTGCTATATCAGCTTTTGAAAGAAATGAAAGCAGGGGAGCNCATGCTAGAGATGATTTCCCTGACAGAGATGATGAAAATTGGTTATGTCATTCTTTCTACGACCCAATTAACAAAAAAGTTTCAAAAAGAGAAGTCAACTTTGCGCCAACAAAAGTAGATGCATTTCCACCAATAGTGAGAACTTATTAATGTTAACCAATCAACTAGAAGTAAGCATGTACAGATACAATCCTGAGCAGGATGAATTTCCGTATATGAAAAAATATAAGATAGAAAAACCTGCAAGAGACATCATGGTTCTCGACTTACTTCATTTGTTAAAAGAAGAAGATGAGTCAATCTCTTATAGAAGGTCTTGTAGAGAAGGTGTTTGTGGTTCTGATGGAATGAATATAAATGGTAAGAATGGCTTGGCATGTATAACGCCTATNTCATCTGTTATGAAAAAGAATAAAATTGAATTAAGGCCTCTTCCAGGTCTTCCTGTTATTCGAGATCTTGTTGTAGATATGACGGAATTTTATGCTCAATATGAAAAGATAAAGCCTTTTTTACAAAATAATACCACAGCTCCTGAACAAGAAAGATTACAGTCTCCTGAGGATAGAGATAAGTTAGATGGCTTATATGAATGCATTCTTTGCGCTTGTTGCTCTACAAGTTGCCCATCATTTTGGTGGAACCCTGATAAATTTGTAGGGCCAGCAGCTCTTCTTCAGGCATATAGGTTTATAGCTGATTCAAGAGATCTTGAAACCGTTGAAAGGCTGGATGCATTATCAGATCCATTCAGTGTTTACAGGTGTCACGGAATCATGAATTGTGTAAGTGTTTGTCCTAAGGGTTTAAACCCAAATAAAGCAATTGGTGAGATAAAATCAATGCTTTTAAAGTCTAAGAAGAATATAATTACATCCGATGGAACTAATTAGAAAAATTTTTTAGACAATGAACCAATCAATGGAAGANCTTTGGAAAAGTTCTCACATATCAGCAGGCCATGCTGATTATCTTGAATCTCTTTATGAGATATATCTAACCGACCCTGAAAACTTATCAAATGAGTGGCAGGACTTCTTTAATANTCTCCCTTCTGATTCAAGTAATTTAAAAGAAGTTTCACATCAANCAATCATCAGTGAATTTCGAAATCTGCCAAGAAACTCATCTTTGCTTAATGAGGAGATTGATGAAAGGCAGGGAAAAGTNATTCGACTAATACAAGCATACAGAAATAGAGGACACCAGGAAGCAAAATTAGATCCTTTGGGTATGATGGATAGGAAGTCTATAGAAGATTTAGATATAGAATTCCATGGCTTGTCTACAGACGACCTTGATGTTGAGTTTTATACAGATACTTTNATAACTGGATCAAAAAAAGCTAAATTAAGAGATATAGTCTCAAGTCTAAGAAGTATATATTGCGGCACTATTGGCATCGAATATAACTACATTATGGACTCTGATGAAAGAAGATGGTTTCAAAAAAAATTCGAGTCAAAATTAGAGCAATATTCATTTACTAAGGAAGAGAAATTACACATTTATGAGAGATTAAATTCTGCAGAAGGTCTTGCAAAATATCTAGCTGCAAAATACCCAGGCATGAAACGTTTTGGTATAGATGGGTGTGAATCTTTGGTTCCTTTAATAGATGCTGCAATTCAAAATTGTGGAAAGCTAGGAGCTAATCAGATATGTTTCGGAATGGCTCACAGAGGAAGGCTAAATCTTCTAGTTAATGTTTTAGGTAAAATCCCTGCAGATTTATTCTCAGCATTCGATGAGGCTGGTGAATTAGAAGGAGCAAATACCGGAGATGTTAAATATCATTTAGGTTTTTCATCTAATTTAAATACTCCAGGCGGGGAAGTGCATGTTTCTTTGAATAATAATCCGTCTCATTTAGAAATTGTAGACCCAGTTGTGCTTGGCTCTGTAAGAGCTAGGCAGGATAGGCTCGCTGATATCGAGAGAAAAAAGGTGGTCCCTATACTTCTTCATGGAGATGCATCTTTTTCAGGTCAAGGTGTTGTTATGGAGTCACTACAAATGTCTCAAACCAGAGGGTTTTATGTAGGCGGCACAATTCATATTATAGTTAACAATCAAATTGGTTTCACAACTAGTAATAAAAATGATGCAAGATCAACAGACTATTCTACTGATGTAGCCAAGATGATTCAGGCTCCAGTAATCCATGTAAATGGTGATGATCCCGAGATGGTAGTGAATGCAGTCAAGATCGCTACCAAATATAGAAATCAATTCAATAAAGACATTGTTATTGATTTATTTTGCTACAGAAGGAGAGGTCATAATGAAGCAGATGATCCTTCTGCAACTCAGCCGCTAATGTATAAAACAATAGCTAAACATCCTTCTGTTTTAAATCAATATCAAGATCAGTTAATAGCAGAATCACATCTCACTAAACAAGAAGCATCATTAATCAAATCAACATACAGAGACTCGCTTGAAGATGGTGAAATTGTTGCAAAAAATCTTTCTTTAAAACCCAATGACTCTCTTTGGTTTGACTGGAATGAGTATTTAGATGTTTTGTGGTGGCCAAAAGTAGATACATCATTTGATAAAAACCACTTCAAAAAGCTTGGATCTGAAATTTGTGATGTGCCTTCTTCTTTTACGATAGGAAAGCAAGCATCAAAAATATTTGATGACAGAAGAAAAATGAGCGGTGGAGGGTTAGAAATTAACTGGGGTTTTGCAGAAACAATGGCATACGCAACACTTTTGTCAGAGAAGTTCCCAATTAGAATAACAGGTCAAGATGTCAGAAGAGGTACTTTTTCTCATAGGCATGCATGTGTATTTGATGCAGACAATGGCAAAGGCCACATACCCTTATCTACAATTGCTAATAATCATAATACAAGATTTGATATTTATGATTCTCTATTATCAGAAGAGGCTGTGCTTGCTTTTGAATATGGTTACTCAGCAACTTGGCCAACAGGACTAACAATTTGGGAAGCTCAATTTGGTGATTTTGTTAATGGTGCTCAGGTTGTAATTGATCAATTTATAGTCTCAGCTCAACATAAATGGGAAAGGTTATCAGGACTGGTCATGCTATTACCTCATGGCTACGAAGGTCAAGGTCCAGAGCATAGCAGTGCTAGAATCGAACGATTTCTCCAGTTATGTGCATCAGAAAATATTCAGGTATGCGTCCCTAGTTCCCCATCGCAAATCTATCATTTGTTAAGAAGACAGGCTATAAGAAAAATGAGAACACC
>JGI26111J50215_1000280_pt1 | contig 11027 bp, 10 predicted proteins | sample AOAMet1_04_M0_20_2_FD_50215 | JGI IMG/M metagenome (IMG submission 50215) | reverse complement strand
AGAAATAATCATTAATGTAACCGCAAATATCCCAAAAAATAACGATGAAACTCTAATGGCTTTTAAACTAAATAATTTATTTTCTATTAATCCATTATTGATTTTCATAATTTTATTTTTTGATGTAAACTTAATATACATTAAAAAATTCAGTTATGAATGTTTTTTAATTTTTTCTTTTGATTATTTTTTAAGAATCATAAAATATTGATAATTAGTTATCTATTTACCAATACAGAAATTTGCGAAGATATTGCCTAGTACATCATCATTAGTGATCTCACCTGTAATTTCAGCAAGATGCTCAATAGATTTTCTAATATCTACTGACAAAAGGTCTCCAGAAATATCACTTTTTAGTCCTATATTAACTTCTTTAATAGCTTTTAAAGCTTTCATTAGTGCTTCGTAATGTCTTGAATTACTAATTACAGTGTCAGTATATGGATTAAGAATATTTATCTCGTTAACAAGTCTCTTTTTAAGTGATGATACAGAATCTATATTATTAGCAGAAATTTCGATTATCTCAAACTTTTCTAATTGATTAATTAAATTTTGATTCGTGTTTTTTAAATCAACTTTATTTCTAACTAATAGAACAGATAAGTCTTCTCTTTTAAAAGATTTCATATCTGAATTAATTTCATTAAAAGTAGTGTCGTTGGAATCAAAGAGATAAATTAAGATTCTAGCATTATTTATTTTTTCTTTTGTTTTTTCGATTCCTTTAGATTCAATTATATCTTCAGTTTCTCTTAACCCAGCAGTATCTGTAAATCTAAAATTTATACCATCAATAACTAAAGAATCTTCAATACTATCTCTAGTTGTTCCAGGAATATCAGAAACAATAGCTTTGTCTTCATTTAATAGGGTATTCAGCAAAGAAGATTTTCCAGCATTTGGTTTTCCTGCAATAGCAACTGAAATACCATTTTTTAATACATTTCCAGATTTAAAGGAATCTATTAGTTTTTCAAGCTCAGTTTGAATTTTTACTGTTAATTTTTTAAATTCACTTCTTTCAGCAAATTCTACATCTTCTTGAGAAAAATCTAATTCCAATTCAATCATTGATGAAAAATGAAGTAGTTCAGCTCTTAATTTTTTTAAATCATTACTAAAACCATTTTTCATTTGCTCCATCGCTAATTTATGAGAGCCTTCATTTTCAGATGCAATTAAATCAGCAACAGCTTCGGCTTGATTTAAATCCATCTTGCCATTTATAAACGCTCTTAAAGTAAATTCACCAGGATTAGCAACTCTAATTCCATTTTCAATAAATAAATCAATGATTTCTTGTTGAATAAAAGTGGAACCATGACAAGATATTTCGATAGTATTTTCACCAGTGTAGGAGTGAGGTCCTTTGAATAAAGTAACTAATACTTCATCTAGTTCATGACCATTTTTCATTAGATGACCTAGATGAACAGTATGAGATTTTTGATTTGAAAGTTTTTTATTTCCTTTAGGTTTAAATAATTTTTCAGTTACAGAAATTGCATTTAGTCCAGATATTCTAATTACAGATATTGCACCTAGTCCATTTGGTGTAGCTAAAGCTATTATTGTTTCTTGATTTATCATTAAATATCTTTTGTAAAAGTACTTCTCTTTTTATGTAATTCACTTTCATAATTTTTCCAAAAAGCTTGTATTGAAGTGTTTTCAATTAGCTCAGGATTAGTTTCAACTTCTGTTATTCCTCTTTTATTAAACATAGTTTGAAGGTCATTAAATAAAATTGCAGTAACTCCTTTATTTTGATACTTAGGATGAACTCCTATTAAATAAAGTGAGGCTTTATTATTGAATTTTTGTGCTTTTAAAATATTTAAAAACCAAAAGGAAATAATTTTCCATTTACTTTTTTAAGTGCTTTTGAAAATGAGGGCATTGTAATAGCAAATGCAACTAGTTTTCCATCGCTATCTACAACACTTTTGATGAAATCAGGATGAATATATCTTATATACTTTTCTTTATAATGATCCACTTGATATTGTTGAATAGGAACAAAAGTTTGTAAAGTATTATAAGTTTTGTTTAAAAGGTCAAACATTTCATCTAAATAAGGAACTACTTCTTTGGTGCTTTTAAAAGTTAACGGTTTAAGATTGTATCTTTTCATTATCAAATCAGAAAATTTCTTAACCTTTTTAGGAGCTTTCTCTTCATCCCAAATCTGTATCCTATACTCAACCCATTCTGCAAGTTTTTTCATCTTGAGTTGTTTTAAATGCTCTTTTTGGTAAGGATTGTGATACCATGTGATCATTGTATTTAATTCATCATAACCATGTGTTAATAAACCTGCCTTATCCATGTTGGAAAAACCAACTGGTCCCTCAATAAAAGAAAGTTCTCTTTTCTTGCCAAAATCTATAACAGCTTGAATTAGTTTTCTAGAAACTTCGATATCATCAATAACATCGTACCATCCAAATCTTACTTTATTTTTATTTTGTTCTTTTACTTCAACCCAATTAACAATAGCAGCAATTCTTCCAACAATTTGGTTGTCTTTATACGCCAAAAAATATTCAGCTTCGGCATTTTTAAAAACAGGATTCTTTGATTTATCCATTGTGTTTAGTTCTTCATTTGAAATAGGAGGAACCCAATATTTAGATCCTTTGTATAATGAAAATGGAAAATTCACAAAATCCTTGTATTCTTTTAAAGTCTTTGCTGTTTTAATGACAATCATTTTTTACTTTTTCTATTGTTTTTTTTAATTAATTTTCTTTCTTTTTTATCAAATCTTTTATTGATCTTATCTTGTTTTTTTGTCAGTTTATAATCTTTTTTTATACTTTTTTTATTCTTTTTTCTTCTTTTCTTATTTGCCTTTAACTCTTTTCTGTCAACTGGAAGTTCATCTTTATACCAATCAAATCTTGTAGAAACACCAATACTAATATTTAAATTGCTAGGGGTTTTTTTATGATTTAAACCAACACTAGTATCAACTTGAAAATCTTTGTTTAAAAGATAAGCAGCTCCAAATTTATAATAATTATCAGAGTATACATTATTTTTAATTATTTCATATTCAATAAATGAAGACCATCTAGGGTTTTTAAAATTATGAGTTAAGGTTGTTGTATAATTAAAAACTGAATTTGAATCACCTAATCTATCGATTGTAATATTATTTACAAAAACCCATTTTCCTAAAAAATGATTCTGAGTTATAATTCCGATTTTAGAATTTATAGATTTTTCATTTAGTTCAAATACTGTGTTTTTTTTAATTATTGAAAATGGATCACCATAACTTGAGGAGTTTTTAGGATTATAATTAATACCAGTATAAACTGCAATAGCTGGAATAAAATCTACTAATCTTATCGATCTGTTTTTTTTCCAACTTAATAAATTAACACTGTGCCATTTTTTATTTTTGAAAGGATCGTATACTAAGTACTTGAACCCTAGAGTTTGTTTTCCTAATGTAGATTTACTAAACTCCTTGAGTGTTAAAAAATCTTTTATTTCACTTTTATTGTAAGAACCGTCAATAAACACTTCTAATTTATTTAACAAAAGACCATATCTAAGAGTATATGAAAATTTATTTTCTAAAATTTTGGAATTTTTTAAATTAATATTCTTAAAATTAGAATTTTTGAAACCACTTTCAATTTGTAAGACGTTTTTTCCAACACTAAATGCACCGTGAGAAGACCCTGGGCGATTTGAGTTGATCGTTTCTGTATACTGAGAGTTTAGTATAGAAAAATTTAAGATAATTAGAAAAAAAGAAATTTTAATTTTCATATTTAAAAAATATAAATTTAAATAATATCATTTAATGATCATTTAGATTATTAATTAAATTCTTAAGTTGTATTTTTAAATTTTTATTAAAATGGAAACTTTTTTTGAAATAATACTTGCATTGGTCTTAATTGCATATGTAATTAGAATAGCAAGTCCCTACATTTTAGCTTACTTTTTAAAAAAACTAGAAAAAAAAGTTAGAAGCAAGTTTACTCAAGATAATTCTAAAAACTTTAACTCTTCCTCTAATAGAAATGCAACTAAAAAGGAAAAAGTTGGTGAGTATGTTGATTTTGAAGAAATAGATTAAAATTGTATTTAAATGAAAGATTATTTAACTCATTTAGTGTGTGTTTTAATATTAACACTGATTTCGGTTACATATTTTTACCCTGTCTTATCTAATAAATCTATTCAACAATCTGACATATCTCAATTTTCGGGAATGTCAAAACAAATAGTAGATCACAGAGAAAATTTTAATGAGGAACCTTATTGGTTAGATAATGCATTTCTTGGAATGCCCTCATATCAAGTTAGTGCAAAATATCCATTTGATTTGTTGTATTACATTGATCAAGCTATAAGGTTCTTGCCTAGGCCCGCTGATTATTTATTTCTGTATTTATTATCTTTTTATTTTTTGATTATTTCATTAAATATAAATTACAGATATGCATTGTTTGGTGCAATTGCCTTTGGTTTTTCTACATATTTGATAATAATATTGGGTGTAGGTCATAACACGAAAGCATTAGCATTGGGATATTTGCCCTTTGTTGTTGCTGGATTTTTAATGATTTTAAGAGGAAATTATTTAAAAGGTTTTTTAATTTCATCGCTTTTCTTAGGTCTTCAGGTTCATGCTAACCATTATCAAATGACTTACTACACCCTAATAATGCTTTTAGTTTTAGTATTAGTTCATTATTATGATTTTTTAAAATCAAAGGAGTTAAAAAAGATATATAAATCTTTTTTTGTATTTATTTCTGTTGGTTTGCTTGCACTTTTGATGAATTCACCCTCATTACTTGCTACAAAGGAATATTCAGAATTTAGTACTAGAAGTAAAAGTGATATAACAATTAATGCAGATGGTTCTGCAAAAGAATCGTTAAGTGGATTAGATAAGGAATACATAACTGAGTACAGTTACGGAGTTTTAGAAAGTTTAAATCTTATTTTCCCAAGATTTATGGGTGGCGGAAGCTCTGAAAGAATTAGAGAAGATTCAAAACTTATGAATTTTATTAGATCATTAGATGCTAATCAAGCTCAACAGGTTTATCAATACTCTAAAGTTTATTGGGGCAATCAGCCAATTGTAGCAGCTCCTGCTTACATAGGAATTTCTTTATTTTTTATATTTCTTTTATCTATTTTACTTGTCAATGATTTAAATAGAAAATGGATATTGATAGCTATTTCAATATCGCTATTTTTATCTTGGGGAAAGAATTTTTCGTTTTTAACTGATTTAATGATAGACTATTTTCCATTATACGATAAATTCAGAGCAGTTTCATCNATACAGATAATTATAGAATTCTGTATCCCTTTATTTGCTGTTATGGGTTTAAGNAAATTCTTTTCAAACAATACAAAAGAGNTCCAGAAATTAAATTCATTAAAATATGCATCTGTGTTTTTGGTTTCATTGATTTTAGTATTTTACTTTTTTGGAACAAGTATTTTAGATTTTAAATCTGATTTTGAAATTTTTTCGCAGTATCCAGAAATTCTNAATCTACTTATTGAGGAAAGACAATATGTTTTTAAAAGTGATGTTTTAAGATCTTTAATTATAGTTGTTTGTTGTTCTATTACCTTTTACTTGTTTGTCAAAAAAATTATTAAAAAAGATTTGACATTTTTAATCATTACTTTAATTGTAATATTTGATTTATGGATAGTAGATAAAAATTATGTTAACTCAGATCAATTTGTAAAAAAATCTTTAGTTGAGATTCCATTCCAAAAAACAATAGCAGATAAAGCAATTTTGAAGGACGATTCTGATTTTAGAGTATTCGAACCAATGGGTGGCTTTTCTAACGCTAGAACATCATACTTTCATAAATCAATTGCGGGATACCATGCTGCTAAACCTAAAAGAATTCAAAATTTATATGACTTTTATATAAGTAAAAATAATTTTGATGTACTTAACATGTTGAATGTAAAATACATCATACAAAACAGTGAGGATAATCCATTAGGAGTTACGAGAAACCCCAACAATTTAGGCAATGCATGGTTTGTTGAAAACATTATCAATGTTAAAAATTCTGATGAGGAATTATTAGGGTTAAAAAATATAGATTTATCAAATACTTGTTTATCTCAAAATACAGAGATCATAAATACAAGTTTTCAATTAAACGAGACTAATGAAATTAAATTAATTTCAAGAAAAGCAAATCAATTAATTTATAGTTCAAAAACTGATTCCAATCAATTTGCGGTTTTTTCTGAAGCTTTTTATAATAATGGTTGGCAAGCTTATGTTGATAATAAACCAGTTAGTCATTTTAAAGTTAATTATTTGTTAAGAGGAATGGAAATGCCAAAAGGAACTCATGAGATTAAATTTGAATTTAAGCCAGAAGTAATTAATACAGGATTTTATCTTTCATTATTGTCTTATTTGATTTTTATATCGTTGTTTATTAAATTCATTATAATTAGAAAAGATGTACAATAAAATTCCAAAAAAACGATACCAAAGAACGTTAAGTTTGCTTAAAGAAGTATGTCCCTCTCCATCTGTGATATATGATTTAGGTGTTGCTAATCCACTTGCTCAATTAATGATAGATAATGATTATAAAGTCTATAATTCCGGAGCTCAAGATTTAGATATCGATTTTAAATTAGATATTCCTGATGATGTTGATTTAGTTACTGGATTTGAAATCCTTGAACACCTTGTTTCTCCTTTTCCTTTACTAAGTTCATTAAACGCTAAAAGATTGTTTCTAACTGTTCCTTTAAATTTATGGTTTTCAAAAGCATATAGAAGTAAAACTGATCAAAGAGATCGTCATTTTCATGAATTTGAAGAATGGCAATTTGATTGGTTACTTGAAAAAGCAGGATGGAAAATTATAAAGAAAGAAAAATGGACTAATCCTTCTTTTAAATTAGGTTTAAGACCTATTTTAAGAAACTTTCATAATAGATATTATGCAGTTTATGCTGAAAGGGATAAATCTGGAACCTGGCCTAATAAGGATTCGTATACTAATTACTACAGAGGTGTTCTAAATCTATAATCTATGAGAATAGGCATGATATTAGACGCTCCTTATCCAATAGATCCCAGGGTCAGTAACGAAGCGAGTGCTTTAATTTCAGCCGGTCACGATGTCTATTTGTTCTGCTTATCATATTCAAAGAAATTTATTGAAAAAGAAGTTGTTAATTCTATTAATGTCAGAAGATATTATTGTTCAAGGTTAACTTATAAGTTTTCTGCATTAGCATATACNTTTCCTTTTTATAAAATNATTATGAGCAGAAAAATTAATAATTTTCTTATTTCNAATAATATNGANAAAATTCATATTCATGATATTCAAATTGCTAGTTCTGTTTTTAANGCNAATTTAAAGTCTCTTCCAATAACTTTAGATCTTCATGAAAATAGACCAGAAATTATGAGATTTTANAAGCATGTNAATTCTTTTNTTGGAAAACTNTTAATATCTCCACAGAAATGGAAAATTGCAGAAGAAAAATACAGNAAAGCAGCCAATAATATTGTAGTTGTTACAAATGCTGCAAAAATTGAACTTTGTAAAAGAANNGGTTTATCTAAAAATAAAATNACAGTATTTCCAAATACGGTAAGNAAAAGNTTTTATACAGATTTTGATTTAGATCATAGTTTAATTGATAAGTATAGAAATAATTTTGTTTTACTTTATNTAGGTAATACATCTAAAAGAAGAGGAATATCAACAGTTATTAATTCCTTAAAGTTTTTAAAAACTAAAATCCCTGAAATTAAATTTATTGTAGTTGGTTCTAGCTCATATGATAAAGAGTTAAAAAATTTATCAAAAATTAATGATGTACAAAACTTTATTTCTTTTGAGGGTTGGAAACATGAAAATACTTTTCAATCCTATTTGTCCATTTGTGACATAGGTATTTCTCCATTAGAATCAAATATTCATCATGATACAACATATGCCAATAAAATATTTCAATACATGTCATTTGGTTGCCCTATGATTTGTAGCAATGTTGTAGCACAAAAAGAAATTATCGAAAAATATAAAGTCGGAGAATTGTTTAGTCCAGGAAATGTAGATGAATTTTCAGAAAAAGTAATTAGTCTATACAACGATGCTAGTAAAACCAATTCATATAATTTGAACTCAAAAAATGCTATCAAAAATTTTTTAAATAATGATATTGTTTCAAAAGAAATTATAAAAATGTATGATTGATAAAAAAATACTGATCATAACTTATTATTGGCCCCCATCAGGAGGTTCTGGTGTTCAGCGTTGGTTGAATTTCTCAAATTACTTAGTTGGTATGGGATATGATATTACAGTACTTTCACCAGAATCTGCAGATTATCCGATATCAGATAGTAGTTTAATTAATAAAGTCAATCCTTTAATAAAAATTTTAAAGGTCCCTGTTTTTGAACCTGCTAAGTTTTTTAAATCAAAAGCAAAAAATTCAGATAATATTGAAAATAAAGGAATTATAAATTATTTAAAATTATTTATCAGATCTAATTTTTTCTTTCCCGATTCTAGAATGTTTTGGATAAATGAGGTAGTAAAAAGAGCATCATCTTTTATTACTAAAAACAATATAAACTGCGTTATAACTACTTCTCCGCCATTTAGTACTAATATAATTGGTTACAAATTGAAATTGAAAAATAATATTAAATGGATTTCTGATTATAGAGATCCTTGGTCAGATTTTTTTCAATTCAAAAAAATGCCAATGTTTAGCAGTGTTAAAAAAAAACATTTAAATTGGGAGAAGAAATGTTTGAAAATAGCTGATTCTATAATTGTAACATCACCTTCTTTGAAAACAGCTTATTCTAAAATTAATCCAAGTACACATTTGATAACTAATGGATTTGATGCTGTTAAAGACGTTGTTAGTTCTAAAGACTTTGAGATTATCTATTCTGGAGTTATGAAATCGTCTCAAAATCCAAAAATGTTATGGAAAATTCTTTGTGATATTTCAATGACTAACAAATCATTTAAAAATGACTTAAAATTAAATCTAATTGGTAGTTTTGATAAATCAATACATCAAAATAAACATCTCAAAAAACTGAAAGAAAATGTAATTTTTAAAGATTACATGAGTAAAGATTTATTAGATAAAAATTTGTTAACTGCAAAAGTTTTAATTTTATGTGATATCAATCGGCCTGACGGAGGAAATATAATACCTGGAAAGTTTTTTCACTATTTATCATATAAAATCCCAATAATTACTTTTTCATCAAAAAATAGTGATACTTCAAACATTGTTAATGAAACTAAATGTGGAAATGTATTTGACTTTTCAAATGAAATTGATTTAAAAAATCATATTTTAGAACTGTATTCTAATTTTAAAAATGGCACTTTTTTGGTAAAACCAATTGAAATTGAAAAATATAAATATTCAAGTCTAACTTTTAAATTAGATTCTCTTATTATAAAAACAATAGATTAGTGGGTATAGTTTTTAAACAAACATCATGGAATATATTAACAATTTCTATTGCAATATTAATAGGTGGTATAAATACATTGTATTTTTATCCTGAGTTTCTGAAAGATGATTATTATGGATTAGTAGTTTTTTTGTTAGCTACATCAAATCTATTACAACCTTTAATGTCATTTGGAGCTCAACACACAATAATTAAATTTTTTAGTTCCTTCAATGATAAAAAAAAGAAGGACCAATTTTTGTCTAGTGTGATTTTTTTGCCACTTTTTTTTATTATTCCTATTACTTTTTTAGTCGTTCAATTTCATGATTTAATCGCTCAATTTTTATCTGTAAAAAATCCAATTATAGAATCTTACATATGGGTAATTTTTCTAGTTTCATTTGCGACTTCGTATTTTGAAGTTTTCTACTCATGGTCTAGAGTTCAGTTCAGATCAATTTTCGGAAATGTATTAAAAGAAATTTACCCTCGTGTTTCAGTTCTTTTATTGTTAATATTAGTTTCTTTTGATATTTTAAGTAAAGAAGATTTTATTTGGTGGTTAACAGGTCTATACTATCTAAGATTAATTTTGATGATAGCGTATTCGCTTTTCCTTTATAGACCTGAATTTTCAATAGTAATTCCAGAAAATTATAAAGAAATTCTTTCTTATTCTTTTTATATTTTATTAGCTGGATCCGCTGCTAGTTTTCTTATAGATATTGACAAGTATATGATACCTCAAAAAGAAGCTATAAGCCAAACTGCTTACTATGCAGTAGCTGTTTTTATAGCTACTGTTGTAGAAATTCCAGGAAGAGCAATGTTTCAAATATTAAATCCATTAGTTGCTAAATCATTGAACGAGCAGAATTTTTCTGAGTTAAAAAACCTTTACAATAAAAGTTCTGAAAATTTATTACTTGTTAGTGGTCTATTTTTCTTGTTAATAAATCTAAATATAGATTCATTTTATCTTTTGTTAAATAATGAATATTATTCAAACGCCTCTTTGGTTGTTTTAATTATTTCCTCTGCTAAATTGATTCAAATGAGTTTTGGATGTGGTCCTGCAATTTTAGCNACATCTACATTTTATAGAATTACTCTTCCGTTTTCAATTTCAATGGCAGTATCGGTTTATTTACTCAATGATTACTTGATAGATATATATGGNATAAATGGCGCTGCAATATCAACTTTTATTGTACTATTAATATTCACAGTTTTAAAGGTCTTGTATATTNTTTTTAAGATTAAAATTCAACCNTACAACTTAAANTCNTTAAAAATNATATTTTCAATTTTTACAGTTTATTTNATAAGTTATTTCANTAAGATTGATTTTAATCCCCTTTTAGAAATTGTAGTAAGATCAGTTGGAATAGTAATTGCCTATTTAGTTATGATTTATTTTTTAGGAATTTCTCAAAAACTAAAAGATATATTGAATTTAAAATTTAAGTTCTAAATATTTTTTTAATCTTGATTTTTTTTCTGTGATAAGATTATTTGGCTTGCCATTAAAAATTAA
>JGI26111J50215_1000260_pt1 | contig 11287 bp, 9 predicted proteins | sample AOAMet1_04_M0_20_2_FD_50215 | JGI IMG/M metagenome (IMG submission 50215) | reverse complement strand
ATCATAAATCTCATCGATATGAGTATTTGGTGTTTCACCTAAAGACACAAGTTCAATAATATTTTGACCTTGAATAACGACACCTCCATCACTGTCTTTTGCAAAGATAGCTAAAGGGTTTTTAATCCAAATTGCTGCTGGATTGGTGTCGGACATATCATCTTAAATTGTTAACGAGTATCACGATGATACACAATGACAACTAAAGAGATATTCCATTTGAATCGAACCAGTGCATATCACTTTCATCAAGGCCAACATTGATGGATTGTCCAGACTTAATATCGGTTTGATTATTTAATTTAATAGAGAGCACTTGATTGTCAATAGTATCGCCATATAGATAACTATCAGAGCCTAACTGCTCAACATTTTTCACCTTTAAAGGTAGTGAATTATCTTCTTTTATTGTGAGATGCTCAGGCCTTACACCAAAAGTAAAAGCACCCTTGGGCGCTAATTTTTTAACACTTTCTGGGAGAGAAGAACAATCTAAAAAGTTCATTTTTGGTGAACCAATAAATCCAGCAACAAACAAATTAGAAGGTTTGTTATATAACTCTAATGGCGTTCCTGTCTGCTCAATAATGCCGTCATGCATGACAACAATCTTGTCAGCCATTGTCATTGCCTCTACTTGGTCATGAGTAACATAGACCATAGTATTTCCAAGTCTTGCATGAAGAGCCTTTAACTCAATTCGAGTAGCAACACGAAGCTCAGCATCTAAATTTGATAATGGTTCATCAAAAAGGTATATGGATGGCTCTCGAACAATAGCTCTTCCGATTGCTACTCTCTGCCTTTGTCCTCCAGATAGTTGCCCAGGGCGCCTTTTTAAGTACTCCTCCATCCTTAGTTGATTGGCAGCTTTATTGATTCTTTGTTCAATATCAGCCTTGTCTAACTTTAAATTCTCTAGGCCAAAGGCAAGGTTTTGTCGAACTGTCATATGAGGATATAGAGCGTACGACTGAAAAACCATCGCTAAACCTCTTTTAGCTGCAGAAATGTCATTCACTATTTCATCATTAATTGAGATTGAACCTTCTGTAATTGCTTCGAGGCCAGCAATCATTCTTAGAAGGGTTGATTTTCCGCAGCCAGATGGTCCAACGAGGACACAAAATTCTCCATCTAAAACCTCCAAATCAAGACCATGGATAACTTCGGTTTTGCCGTACGATTTTTTGATATCAATAAGTTTAAGATTTGCCATAATATTATTTCATTCCTGTTGATGCTATGCCAGTTGTAATATATTTTTGAAGAAACACAAATACCAATGTTGTTGGCACTAAACTAACCACTGTCATTGCTAAAGCATAGTGCTCTCTGGCAATATACTCTCCATTAAAGTCCAGTAAACAGAGCTGAATAGTGTAAGCGGCCTTTGTTGTTGAAACTGCAATCATTGGTAATATTAAATCATTCCATCGCCATATGATTGAAAGAATACCTAGTACGGCAATTGCAGGGAGTGCTAGTGGAAATATAATACGCCAATAAATCGTCCATTCACTCGCCGCATCCATTCTTGCAGCCTCTAATAGCTCATCCGGAATAGTCAGCATATATTGTCTAAGCATAAAGACTCCAGTAGGCGTAGCTGCACCTGGAATAATTACTCCCCAGAGAGAACCTGAAAGCCCTGTCATTGTTACCATTTTAAAAATACCAACAATTAAGACCGATGCTGGGACCATTAAGGTTGCCAATATGATGACAAAAAAGACTACTTGGCCATTAAATCGATATTTAGATAAAGCAAATGCAGCCATTGAATTAATCAGCAGTGTTATTAGGGTTGCCACTATCGTTACAAATACAGAGTTATTTAGACACCTGACAGCATCAAAACTTCCTAGCGCCTTTTTAGTTAAAGGGTCTGTATAGTTTATCCAGGAGGGCTTTAAGTTTTTATTTATAATAATTTCATTTTTAGGAAGTTTGGTTATTCCGCCCTTAGGGTTAGTAATAAGTCGAGCGTTTACAGTATCTTTGGTTGGATTAATTCGGCTCACCGAATACTCAACTAAATCACCGGTCTGTGGATCGACCATAGAGACTAGAATTTGAGCAGTAAATCCATTGGCCTTGTAAGGCTTAAGGCCCAAGAATTCTGATAACAATCGAGCGTCTTCATCATTTAGAGTGTCTACTATTGACTGAGGATCGTAATCTTTCTTTGCGCTTGGAAACATGCTTGGATACTTAATAAGCCACTCAGGTAAATCTTTATCGGCAATTAAATCCTTAGCAAAAACAGACACCAAACCAAAGTGAGACCTTAAAGCATAGTATTCATTGCCACTGAAACTTTTAATATAGTTAACAACATCCTTTTCAGCCCTCTCATCATCGTTCAAATTCTTCCAAAACATGACCCAAGGCTCTAGATCTTTCATAATGAGTATATCTTTTCCATCGGGGCCATAGGTTGTTGCTCTTGCAACACGCTCGTAATCCATCGGCAGAAAGTTAGTGTCGTATTTTTGAAGTAAGAATTGCGACTTAACCGAATTCATTACTAGCCACAAAACCGGCAAAAATATAATTAAAAACCCAAGAAACAAAAATCCATAGGAAATCCAGTCAGTTAGACTAGCTTTCTTTCTTCCTTGTCTTCGAGTAAAAAATTTGATTACATCTGTCATAGCTTAACTTGCCTTCGAGTTAAATAAAACTGCAATAGAGACAGTATGATTAATATTGATGCGACAATTAAGGATGCCATAGCGGCAATCCCAAGACCGAAAAATGTTTTTTGCCCTCTAATTCCGGCATTCTCTACAATATACGACACAAGAGAAACCCATCCTACTTGAAGTGCATACAATTCTTCAAAAGCTTGAACTGCCTTTATCAATGAAAGGACAGTAACTACTAGCAAGATTGGCATTAATAAAGGTAGTGTAATTCGCCAAAAGACCCTTCTCTCAGAGGTTCCATCCATCTGCGCAGCCTCATAAAGATCTCTAGGAATCGATTGAAGCCCTGCCAGCAAGATTAGCATATAAAAACCCATATGTGCCCATGTATAAACAAAGATAGACCAAAACATTGTCCATGAAGGATCCATCAGCCACTGAATTGGCTCACTGATCCAATTCCAATCAATTAAGGTTTGAGAGAGCATGCCTTGTCTCTTTAATATAAGGGTCCATAAAAATGCAACAACAACTGGGCTAAGCATTACCGGATAGAAAAATACAGCCCTCCAAAAACCTCTCCCAATAATTTCTCTGTTAAGAACAATTGCAGTAAAAAGTGCAATGAGAATCATGATTGGAACCTGAAGAATAACAAAGACAAAGGTGTCATACATGGCCGCATTAAATTTATCATTTTCAACATTAATACCGCCCGTATCAATTTGAACTTCTTGGGTGATTCTCGCAAGGTTGTCAAGGCCAGAAAAATCTCTAGACACAAAATTAATACTTGTGCCATCGGTCACAGAAAATCCAAAATTCATAAATAGTGGAAGAAAGGTGAACAACCCAAAGATAAGAATATTGGGAAATAAAAATAAATATGGGAGTGATTTAGTACCAAATAATTTTTGAGTAAATTCGATTGGCCAGCCAATACTTGACATTAACTTGGGTAAGAAGCCATAGACATCTTTAGACAATATAAAACCTATCAAAAGATACAATGTAAAAAACAGAAACCAGCTATTAAGATTTAGTAAAGACTCAAACATTATAAAAGTTGAATTTTAAATAAAATTAAGGCCGCCTCAAGAGACGGCCTTAAAGTTTAGAACTTTAGTATAACTGAATAAAATTTATTCAGCTATCTTTGCTGCTACGTCAGCGTCAATCGCTGCCAAAGCATCATCAAGGCTCATTTCACCTGTGATCGCTTTAGTTATGTAGTCAGGAACGATGCCGTAAATGGCAAAGTTCTTATTGTAACCTTGGAACCAGTAAGCTTGAGGCGTAGATTCCGCTGCTTTACCAGCATTCGCTGCAAAAGTAGAGAGTCCAGCTGAAACTCTTTGGCTTACGCCAGGATAGTCAATTCCTGCCTTTTGAAGACCTTGGTGTGCAGTAATATTTCTTGTATTAGCAGCAAAGTAACCAGCTTTTCCAGCTTGTGACATAAAGTCAACGAAAGATGCTGCAACTTCTGGGTGCTTAGATGAATTGAAAGCAACTATTCCTGAGCCACCTGGCATTGCTCCACAACCTCCAGTACCACAAGGGATTGGAACTACTTTCCACTCAAAGTCTGTAATGTTTGTATCATAGTTATTCAACATCCATGAGCCAGACATATGCATAGCAACTGTTCCATCTAGGAAAAGAGGTGCAGCATTTTTATAAGCTGTTCCAGCTCCAGCAGGCCAACCTTCAGCAGGCATTAAGCCTTCCGCATGCCATCCTACAAATGTTTCAGCAAAGTCTCTAAAGCCTTGATCAACTAGGATTGGAACACCATTCTCATGGAATTTAGCGCCATAAGAAAAAGCAGGTCCAGCCCATCTATGAGCAGTTCTATCCATCGCCAACCCAGCTGTCAAACCAAGCTCTGATTTAACGACTCTTAGAGCATCAGCCCAATCGTCCCAAGTTGCTCCTTCTTCTGGCATATCAACACCAGCATCTTCAAACATAGTCACGTTTACATATGGACCGGTCACTGTTAGCTGAGTTTGCCAGCCATAAATTCCGTTGTCTCCAGATGGTTTACGATACCATGGCAATGTAGCGCCATAGTTTTTCTCCCAAGCAGCAGAGTCAACATATGGCGTTAAGTCTAAGTAATACTGATTTAATCCACCTAAATTAGTAACACGCGCTACGTCTGGTGCGGAACCTGCTTCCAGTTGGTTTTCAAGCTGGTCTCTAACAACATCATAACCAACTACTTCAAAATTCACTGAATTCCCAGTTGAGTCCTCCCATATAGATGACATCTCTTGTAAAACGTCACACTCATTCGAATCTTGATAGCAGACAAACTTTATTTCTGCTGCATTAACGCTTAATGATGAGACGGCAAGAAACGATGCCAACAAAATACTTTTTTTCATATCTCTCTCCAAAATTAAATTAAAAAAATTTCACGATTAGTAAAAACTCAAAACAAAACGAAAAATTTATACTTCAAAATCTACTTAATGTAGATTACCACCGAATAAAAAAGTGGTACTTCTTATTTCGATATTTTTCATTTATATCAAAATTACTTTAAATATATACGAATTAATCCATAATGTCAACTAATTTGAAGATTTAAGAAAAAAAACGAAAATAAATGAAAAATAATGATTAAATTTACAATATAATGGAATGATTATGGAAAAACTAAATAAACGTCAACGTGATATTCTTGCTCTTGCTGAAGAGGAAGGTTATGTTAGTGTTGATGACTTAGCTAAAACTTTTAATGTCACTCAGCAGACTATAAGAAGTGATATCAATAACTTCTGTGACAAAGACCTATTGACGCGTGCGCATGGAGGCGCTTTTTTTTCTAAAGCACATAACTATGCGTATAAATCTCGAAAGTCTCTTGCCAGCGATGAGAAAAAAGATATTGCTAATGCAGTAGCCAACATTATTCCAAACAACTCCTCTGTTGTTCTTGGAAACATTTACAGCACTAAGAGTGGCACGACTACTGAACAAGTAGCTGAATCACTGTATAGCCATAAAGATCTCAAGGTAATTACAAACGATATTAATATTGTTAATATTTTTACACAATTTGATAATGCCGAAATATGGCTTGCAGGAGGAAAGGTTCGGAATATAGATTCTGCGGTTATAGGAATAAATACAGCTGAATTTATAAAACAGTTTAAAGTTGATTATGCTGTCGTTGGTGTCTCAGCAATTGATAACGATGGCGCATTAATGGACTTTGACTATGAAGACGTCCTTGTGTCAAAAGCCATATTTAATCACTGCCGAAAACTAATACTTGTTGCTGACAACTTTAAGTTTGATAGTACAGCTCCGATGTTAATTGGCAATATATCTGAAATTGATATCTTGGTTACTAATTTTAAACCTCCTTCAGAAATAATCGATATTTGCAATAGTAATAATATCGAGATTGTTATTGCTTCTAAATCAGATTACGAGAAAGGCTAGACTCAAAATAGGGAATAGATTTTTAATTACACCATATTCCACAATAATAACTAAATTTGAATAATATATGACTCATCATAATCTTGGTAAACTTATACATTTGAAAAAACTTTGCACTGATAGAGCCCATTTTCAAATGCTTGCTGTAGATCAGAGACCCCCAATCTTTAACATCATATCAAACGCTAAGGGTAGAAGGCACACTTATGATGAGGTTGTAGAATGCAAGAAGTTAATTACTTCAAACCTATCCCAACTTGCAACTGCAATATTGATGGACCCAAACTATTCACTATCAAACATTCTTCAATATAACAAATCTAAGGGGCTTGTCATTACCCTTGAAGATCATAGTTTCATTGAGACTGAGAGAGGGAGGTATTCTGACAATATTCAAAACTGGAGTGTTGAAAAAATTAAGAAAGTTGGTGGCGATGCAGTTAAAGTTCTTGCGTGGTATAGACCTGATGCCGATAGTGAGTCCATTGAACATCAAAAAAAATACGTAAAAAAAATAGGTGAAGAATGTGAAAAATACAGCATTCCTTTTCTTCTTGAGCTGCTTGTATACCCCTTCCAAGATGATGAAAATCACACCACAGAATACCAAGAACAAAAACAGAAAAAAACTCAGCACGTCATTGATAGCGTCAAAGAATTCTCTAAAGATGAGTATAAAGTTGATATTTTTAAATTGGAGAGCCCTGTCCACAGTAATGACCTTGAAGGTGAAATCAGTCAAGCCACTGAAGAAGCGTTCAAAGATCTCTCAAATGCAACTAATAACAAGCCTTGGGTCGTGCTGTCCTCTGGGATGGGTAAAGATTCGTTCTACAAGTGCTTGGAACTTGCATACAAAAATGGCGCCTCAGGATACCTTGCCGGGAGAACAATCTGGCTTGATGCTTTTAATCAATACCCAAATATTGAACTAGTAGAGGAAGGCTTAAAAGTTAACTCTATTAGCTACGTTAATAAACTTAATGAATTAACAGCTAAAAATGCTCAATCCCTTGAAACTTACTTTAATAATGGATTTAAAATTGATAGCCCTGAACAATTTTCTAACAACTTTGGAGGCTTTGTATGATTGGTTATTTGGCGCTNGCAAGAGAGACCTTTGATGTTGAGTTTGCTGAATCTAAATTTGAAAAAGCCAAATCNTTGTTATTNTCACTTGCTCCAAATGCAATTGGATTTGACGACCTCATAACGAATGATAATACTGCAGATCAAGCCCTATCATTCTTTAACAGTAATGAATGTGAGAAGATCTTTCTCTTTCAAACAACCTTTACTGATGCTAAGTTTCTCTTAAACTTCGCGCAAACTATTAACAAGCCAATTTGCATTGTTTCNTTCCCAGAACCGAGAACNGGTGGAAGGTTGAGATTAAACTCTATTTGTGGATTAAACCTTGGAATGCACTCTTTGATCAAAAATAATATTACTCCTGAGTTCGTTATTATGGAGACTGATGATAGNATTAATNAATCATTATTTTCTAACTTCATTAATAGTAGTGATGAGAATGAACAAATATCATGGAATGAGGCTACTATAAGCAATAATCANTTAGATTTTAATTACACAGTTGACAANCAAACAATTGGAATTATTGGAACNAGACCTGAAGGCTTCGACACCTGTGACTATGACTCAAATGAGGTAACCAGTAAACTAAACGTTTCACTAGTTGATCTAGACCTAAAAGATTTATTTGATGAAGCTAAAGAGGTTGAGGCGGATACTATTGTTAAAACTAAAAATACAGTTTCAAGCTACCTTCAGGGAACCGATGAACTGGTTCAGGAAGAGTTCGATAAAAGTATTTCAATTTATCACGGTCTAGAAAGTCTAAAAGACAAGCACAAGCTTGATGCCTTTGCAATAAGGTGTTGGCCGGAGACTTTTACTGAATATGGCTGTGCTTCATGTGGCCCAATGGCTATGATGAACGAGAAGAAAGTAAGCTGTGCATGCGAGGCAGATGTACTCGGCGGCATCAGTTGCAATATTCTCAATCAAATGAATGATAACCCTTCCCTACTGGTAGATATTGTTGATGTTGATAAGTCTGATAATTCTTTAGTTTTTTGGCATTGCGGTCTAGCCCCTATAAGTATGGCAAAAGAAGGGACTGCTAAATCTGGTATTCACTCCAATAGAAAAAAACCCCTCCTTCATGATTTCAGCTTAAAAGAGGGAGAAATTACGATATTTAGAGTCTCAAAAGCTCGAAACAAACTCCAATTTTTTGTTATGAAGGGTCAAGTAATTGATAGACCTAACTCATTCTCAGGAACCTCTGGAGTAATTAGCTTGGGTGAGAACAGTCCTCATAAATTAGAGCAAATGTTCAAAGGTGGACTTGAACACCATGTCGCATTTACCTATGGTGACGTGTCTGATAAGCTTATCCACTTTGGACAGCAAATGAATATACCAACTTATACGCTATGACAGACAAAATCAAATATGCAATTATTGGTGCTGGCTGTATGGGCCAAGAGCATATCCTAAATATCGAAATTATCGAAGATGCAGAGGTGGTTGCATTGTGTGATACAAGCGAGCAATCAATAAAAGAANGCCTTGAATTACTCAACAATGAAGTCGCTATTTTTGAAGATTACAATGAGCTTGTTAGAGCTAACATTGCTGATGCATTTATAATCGCAACTCCTAACTTCACGCATATTGATGTTTTAAAAGATGTTATGAAATCAGAAGCTCATCTTCTAATAGAAAAACCTTTATGCACAACAGTTAAAGACTGCCAAGAATTCGAGGAACTTTCAAAAAACTACCCTGGAGTTATATGGACAGCGATGGAGTATCGCTATATGCCTCCAGTTCAAAGAATGATTCAGGAGATACATAACAAAACCATTGGTGATTTAAAAATGCTCTCAATCAGAGAGCATCGTTTCCCTTTTTTGCATAAAGTAGATGACTGGAATCGATTTACAATTAAAACTGGAGGCACTTTGGTTGAAAAGTGTTGTCACTTCTTTGATTTAATGAGATTGATAGCAAAGAGTGAGCCGTTAAAGGTTTATGCGAGTGGCAATCAAGATGTAAACCATTTGGATGAGGAGTACGATGGAAAAGTGCCAGATATACTGGATAACGCATTTGTAATTGTCGATTTTAAAAATGGAGTAAGAGCATTTTTAGACCTATGCATGTTTGCTGAGAATTCTGAGTATCAAGAAGAACTTTGCGCTGTTGGCTCTATCGGAAAAATAGAAACTGAAGTCCCTTCCAATCAATCAGGAATAGCAAATTCTGACATTAGGATTGGTCTTCGAGAAAGCGATTCATCAACAAAAGAAACAATAGCTGTCGACACAAAAATACTTGAGGCAGGTCATCACCATGGGTCCACATACTATGAGCACACTTCTTTTATTAAGGCCATCCGAAATAATACTAAACCGGAGGTATCCCTAAAAGACGGTCTCATTGCAGTTGCTATAGGTGAAGCAGCTGAAATCTCTATAAATGAAGACAGAGTAGTTCAAATGAGTGAATTCAATCTTGAGTAAAGTTTTTGATGTTTTTGTAATTGGTGGCGGAATAAATGGTTGTGGAGTCGCTAGAGATGCATCTGGAAGAGGATATAGCGTATATCTTTCGGAAAAAAACGATATCNCTAGTGGCACATCATCAGCCTCTTCTAAATTGATACACGGTGGTCTGCGTTATTTAGAAAACTATGAGTTTTCATTTGTAANAAAAGCTCTAAAGGAGCGAGATACATTAATTAGTATTGCGCCTCATATTGTTAAAGAAGCTAGATTTATTTTGCCTTATCATAAAGGTCTTCGACCAGCCTGGATATTGAAATTAGGNTTGATGCTTTACGATAATCTCTATTCTTCTAAGTTTATTAAGCGCTCAAACTCAATTAATATTAAATCTCATGCTACTCAAACAACTTTATTGGAGTCATACTCTAAGGGTTTCGAATATTCTGATTGTATAGCTGACGACTCAANACTGACTGTGCTTAATGCGATTGATGCTAAGAATTTAGGCAGCGTGATTAAAACGAGGTCAAAAGTTATAGATATAAAACAGATTAATGGTATTTGGCATATTCAAACTAATAATCAAATATCTGGAGAAAATCAAACTATTACTGCAAAAGTGCTTATTAATGCAACTGGTCCCTGGATTGATGATTTTTTAAAAAAAAGTTATCAACAAAATGAAGTCAGTAATATTAGATTAGTAAAAGGGAGTCATGTAGTTGTAAAGAGGATTTTTAACCATCACTATTCTTACATTTTTCAGAATGAGGATGGCCGTATATTTTTTGCAATTCCATGGGAAAAAGAGTTTATGTTTATTGGGACGACTGATGTTGATTTTGAGGAAGACCTAGATAACGTTTTAGCTTCCGAAGAGGAAATTGATTACATCCTGAGCTCAGCTAATAATTATTTTATTAAGAAAATTACCAGAAATGATGTTGTTAGTCATTGGAGTGGTGTTAGACCTCTGTATGACAATGACTCAAATTCAGCTCAAAAGATCCCACGTGATTATGTTATTCGAGAAGAAAGTCGTTTAGATCAAAGCGCCCTATTAAATGTTTTTGGAGGAAAGCTAACTACATTTAGAAGACTTTCAGAGGATGTTGTTGATAAAGTTGAGTCCATTCTTGGTAAAAAGAAACCCTCATCAACAGGGTCAACTCCACTACCAGGCGGTGATTTCATTTTAAGTGAAAAAGAAAAATTAATTAATGATCTCATACAGAGTATCACTTTTTAGATTCCAATTATCTCACTCGTCTATTTAATCTCTATGGAACAAGTGTTAATGAATTATTGAACGGTACCTCTAGTGTCAATGATCTTGGAATTCATTTTGGTAAAGACTTGTATCAAATTGAAGTTGATTATTTGATGAAAGAAGAGTTTGCTCTTTTTCCTGATGATGTAACTCAAAGACGAACCAAGCTTTATTTATTATTGGATAAAGATAATTTAAAAGAGTTGGATGCTTACATGACAAAAAATAGGTAGTATTTGTAAAAACATTAATCCATATTATTTAAAAACAAGAACATTATGTCAAATTCAAATAAACACATCTTATCAATAGATCAAGGAACTACTTCTTCTAAAGGAGTTTTATTTGATTCGAATTATGAAATTATTGCC
>JGI26111J50215_1000259_pt1 | contig 11302 bp, 8 predicted proteins | sample AOAMet1_04_M0_20_2_FD_50215 | JGI IMG/M metagenome (IMG submission 50215) | reverse complement strand
CAATGTAACCCACAATACCGCACATATGTCTTTAGTTATCAGGTTCTGTATAATAGACCGTTAATTTGACTTTTTTATCCTCATTGTTGGTGTTGTTTCCATACAGTACTGTGCCTCGTGTTGATAAAATAGCTCCTGCAGGAAGTTGAAGTACACCATCATCATCATTCTCTGGTTTTACCGAGTAATTTTCAATGGTATTGACATTCGTGGTGACAACGAGTCCTAATTTTGTGTTTGAAGAATCTCTAACAATGATATTATTCAAATGTTCTGTAATTCTAACTTTATATTTCACACCCTTGCCATTTGGTTCGTCATCAACACGCACAAGTGGTTCGAGGTGAAGAATTTTTGCNTTAATTTGTGTGTCGCTAGCAGATTGATCTAAGAAATAATCAATCAATGCNGTATTTCTAATCGGATCAAATAAATANATACGGTCTGGTTCTTCACCGTTTATTAAGTTTTGATTGACAAAAAATTCTAGGTAAGCTTCGTTAATTAAACGTTTTTGGGTGAAAGTGTTATCCTCATTTTCTTCTCTGAAGGATCTTTTAAAGTAGTCAAAAGCATCAACTTGATTACCATCATCATCTTCAACTGTTCCTTGGAATAACTCAATCATTGCCATCGACCCTTCTCCTCCTTTAAGATAAATCGTTTCATCACCATTTACAGTGTCACCATTTGGTATGGTTATGAAGTCATTATCATACAAACTCACACCGTTCCCTGAAAAATTCATAACAAATTGTCCTGACTGGGTTTGAGTCTCGCTATCAGAACCTGTGTCATCTGTATTTTCTATGTCGCTCGTGTAATAAAGCGTGATATTGGTATTTGTAGAGGCTAAATTCAATAACATNATGGTTCCGTCAACTCCTGTTGCCTCTGCCTTNAGNTACAACCCTCTAAAATAGTTTGTGAAATTATTTTCGTTGCTCAGCTCTGGTTGCCCTTCTTTATCAAATATTAATTCTTGCCAAAACGTATCATTTGGATTATTTAAAACAGCTCTTATGGCAGGAGACTGCCTTGTTGACACGATGGCGTTTTCGTTACCCTCTTCGTCTAAAACCGGATCACCGTTTTCATCTACCTCTACAGTTGTCAGTCTTATTTCATCAGCACTAGGAAGAAATTCAAGGTTTTCGTANAGTAATTCTCCTTCTAAATCCGAAGCATTAATCACATCACTACTCGATGATGTTCCATTTGAAAAATAACGTTGCGCTGAGTCAAATTCTAACTCAGGGTTAAAATCTCTAAGAAAGAAGTTGTTTTTGTAAACGGACAATTTGATTGACGTGTCACCAAAAATTGAGTCTATGAGATAGGTGTTGTTGCCATCTTCATCTGTTTCAATTGCTCTGCTAAAGTAAGGAATGGTTAAGACCACTGAGTCCAGTGTAACATTTTCACCAAATTCTGGATCATAGGCAGAAGGTGTCATTTGACCTACAAAATTGATTGTTGAATTACCAAAGGTTGGGTCATTATTGAACCCCAGCAAATTAACTGGCAGCCCATTGGTTTGAAATGGTTCAATTTTTTTATTGTATGCTTTGACAGGGAAATTTAGAAAGTCAGTTCCAAAATTGGAGGTGTTATCTGAATTAACAACATCCGAATCAATACTTGCAAAATCTTTTTCACAAGAAGAAAAACTTAGTGCAACAGCTGTAATGAGGAAAATATTTCGCAACATGGTGTTAGGTATTGTCATAGAGTCTAACTTAAAACTTTAGTGCTATAAAATTCGGTGTACGCCTCAGCAAATTCATCAGGATGCTGAAATCCTAGGACAGGTTTGCCACTTTTCTCAAGGTGAGATTGCAGCTCCCCAGGGATGTCTTGAGATCCAATAATTAAGGCATCTGAATTATCGATAGCCACTTTCATGATATTTACGTAAGATGGCTCGCTTAAAACAGCTATGGCATTATCGTCAATATTATCAAATTTAATTTTTTGTATCATCTTTTTATCTAACGTACTTTCAAAACTTTGATTGTATATGGATGTGACAATTTTGCTCTCTGAGAATAAGGGTTCATTTTTGTAATATTCATTTAAGTAAAGAGGGAGTAGCGATGCCAACCATCCATGCACATGAATAATGTCTGGAGCCCAATTTAATTTTTTAACAGTTTCGATAACTCCTTTAGCAAAGAAAATTGCACGCTCGTCATTATCAGTAAACATCTTTCCATTTTCATCAGTCAACGTAGCTTTTCGCTTAAAATACTCTTCATTATCAATGAAATAAACTTGAATTCTTTCTTTCGGGATGGAAGCAACTTTAATTATCAAAGGCATATCCAAATCATTTATGACAAGATTTATCCCGGATAAGCGAATAACTTCATGTAATTGATGTCTACGCTCATTGATATTTCCATATCGCGGCATAAAAATACGTATTTGACCTCCTTGCTTATTTACCATTCTTGGCGCTTCAAATGACATTGAGGAAATCTCGGTTTCTGGCAGGTACGGCACTACTTCTGAGGACACATACAAAATTTTCTTATCTTTCATTTGTCTTAGTTTAGCTGTTTTTTACTTAAAAAATACGATTGTAAACGCTGCAGAAATAAAAAAACGTTGCTGTTTTGTAATTTCGTGAGAACCAATCAATCTTATGTCAGAATAAAAAACACGCAAAATTACAAAAATTATGCAGATTAACAGTATTATATTAAGTTTGCACGCTGTTAATTTTTTAATAAAGTGGAAGTTTATATTACAAGTCGAGAAATTACTCAGGTAATAAAAATCAAAAAAGCTGAAAATAATAGCATTGGTTTTGTTCCTACAATGGGCGCTTTACACAAAGGGCATCTTACTTTAATGGAGGAAGCTTTACGAAATAACGACTATGTGGTTGTCAGTGTTTTTGTAAATCCTACACAGTTTAATAATCCAGAAGATTTAAACAAGTATCCAAGAAATTTAGACAGAGATATTTCTTTGCTTAAGACACTATCAAATTCTAATATTATTTTATTTGCCCCAACAGTAAAGGCTATTTATAACGATAAAATAGAGACAGAATCTTTTGATTTTGACGGTCTCGAGCACGAAATGGAGGGGAAATTTAGAGTCGGACATTTTGACGGTGTAGGAACGGTTGTTAAGAGATTACTTCAATTAATCGAGCCAAACAAGGCCTACTTCGGAGAAAAAGATTTTCAACAATTACAAATTATTAGAAAATTGGTTAAAAAGCGGCAATTGGCAACCCAAATTATTGGTTGTCAAATTTATAGAGAGTCCTCTGGATTAGCAATGAGTTCTAGAAATGAGCGTTTGAGTGATTTACAAAAAAATGAGGCAGCCTTAATCTACAAAACATTAAAGACTGCCAAGCTTAAATTTGGCACAGAAAGTGTCACGACAATCCTTGATTGGGTTTCTAAAGTATTCTTAAATAATACTATTTTAAAATTAGAATATTTTGTTATTTCTGATGAAGACACTTTAAAACCCATTAAAATAAAATCAAATAATATAAAATACCGTGCGTTTATTGCTGTATATGCTGACGAAATTAGACTCATCGACAATATCGCACTTAATTAATTAACTTTATCTAATGCAAATTCAAGTTGTAAAATCAAAAATTCACCGTGTAAAAGTTACAGGCGCAGATTTAAATTATATTGGTAGTATAACCATTGATGAAGACCTTATGGATGCATCAAATATTATTCAAGGGGAAAAGGTTCAGATTGTTAATAATGATAATGGTGAGCGATTAGAAACCTATGTGATTCCGGGAAGACGCAAGAGTGGTGAAATAACTTTGAACGGTGCAGCAGCAAGAAGAGTGTCGGTTGGAGACACTTTGATTCTCATTACATACGCATTTATGAGCGTTGAGGAAGCAAAAATATTTAAGCCTGCTTTGGTGTTTCCTGATGAAGCAACAAATCTTTTGAAATAAATTTTTTAATGTCATTAAACAGGAAAGTTTTAAACGTAATTGTACCGCTGTTATTAGCTGCATTTTTTGGGTGGTATACTTTTTCAAAATTACCTGTGGAAAGGTTCATTCCTTATTTTAAAAACGCTAATTACAGTTACATTTTTTTAGGTGTAATCCTTGGTATCTGTAGCCATTTATCACGAGCCTACAGATGGAGATTTATGTTACACCCATTAGGGTANCAGCCAAAATTAATGAATAGTATTATGGCTGTTTTTATAGCATATTTGGCAAATTTTGGTATTCCAAGATCTGGAGAAGTATTACGAGCTGCAGCCCTAGCAAACTATGAAAAAGTGCCATTTGAAAAAGGTTTTGGAACGATAGTGGCAGAGCGATTTGCTGACTTAATTATGATTTTAGGTGTTGCCTTGATAGCGCTGTTATTAGAGTTTAATTATATTTCTAATCTTTTATTAGCAAATTTTAATAGGGGATTGTTGATGGCTGTGTGTGCAGTTTTAATAATATTAGCACTTCTTTTACTATTTGGTTTTAAATATAGTGATATGAAATTTGTTTTAAAAATAAAACAAATGTTGAGTGGCTTGATGGATGGCATGTTGAGCGTCTTTAAAATGGACAAAAGTTGGCCTTTCATTTTCCATACATTTTTTATTTGGACGATGTATGTCCTGATGTTTTATGTAACTTCTTTTGCTGTTCCGGAACTAAATAATATATCATTTGGAGCTATTCTAGTAGCCTTTATATCTGCTAGTTTTACGATTGCCGCTACCAATGGGGGTATTTTTGTCTATCCGTTAGCAGTTGGCGTGGCATTCTCTTTATTTGATATTCCTGAGACTCCTAGTATTGCATTTGGTTGGATTATTTGGACTGCTCAAACTGTAATGATTATCCTTCTTGGAAGTGTGTCATTTCTTTACTTACCAATTTTTAATAGAACGCAATAATTAATTACCTTGCAAGAACCAAATACAATTCAATAAGAATGAATGTTATTATAAAAACATGTTTATGCATCTTTAGTTTTTCAATTGTAAATGCCCAGACAATCTATAAAGAGTATCCTTCTGAAAAATTAGGTGAAACACGACAAGTCAAAATTCAATTACCCAGGAATTATGAGGGAAATACTGATAAGTCATATCCTTTGTTTCTTGTTTTAGATGGAGATTATTTATTTGAAGCTGTGGCTGGTAATGTGGATTACTATTCATATTGGGAGGATATACCTGAAGCCATTGTTGTTGGTGTAAATCAAGTTAATACAAGAGATCAAGATAATTACTATTCCGAGCAAAATTCGTTGCCCATAGAAACAGGAGCAGATTTTTTTGAGTTTTTAACAATGGAGTTATTATCCAATTTGGAGCAGGAATATCGTTTGTCAAAGTTTAAAGTCGTTGTGGGTCATGGTGAATCATCAAATTTTATCAATTACTTTTTACTGAAGCCAAAACCAATTTTTCAGGCCTACATTAATATAAGTCCTTTTTTAGCCCCAGACATGCTGACCTATATTCCTGAAAGATTAGGACAGTTTGAGAAAAAAATATTTTATTACGTAGCGTCTTCGGACAATGATTTGAAACCTGTAATGGATGATGTTAGCGCCTTAAATATGGCAATTATTGATCTGAATAACGAAAAGCTGTTATATCAAATGGATACTTTTCAAGGAACGACGCATTACACAACTCCTGCGCATGCATTACCAACAGCTCTTGAATCAATTTTCTTTGCATTTCAACCAATCAGCAAACAAGAATATCAGGATCAAATTTTAGCTTTAGAGACGTCACCAGTTGATTATTTAAAAGAAAAATATGACATTATTGAGTCATTATTTGGACTGGAAAAGAAAATATTAATCAATGATTTTAAGGCAATTGCAGCCGCTATAGAGAAGAAAAAAGAATTTGATTATTTTGAGGCGTTGGGGAAATTAGCGCGTCAAGAGTATTCAGAAACATTGTTAGGTAACTATTATTTGGCTAGATATTATGAAGAATCAGGGCAGTCAAAAAAAGCGATGCGCACTTATCAATCAGCCTACATGCTTGAGGAAATTGGAGGCTACACAAAAGATGATATGTTTGAAAGAGCAGATCAAATTAAAAGAGATTTTGGGTATTAATGGCGAAGATTAAAACAACTTTTTTTTGTCAAAAATGTGGTAGTCAATATGCTAAGTGGCAAGGGCAATGTACCTCATGTAAATCTTGGAATACTATTGCAGAAGAACTTGTACAAAAAACAGTAAAAAGCGATTGGCAAGGGACTACAGCTGGTACTAAACAAATACCAAAGCCAACACTCATCCACGACATTGTTACATCAAGCGAGGAAAGATTAAAGACTAATGATAAGGAATTTAATCGAGTTTTGGGAGGAGGAATTGTTCCGGGGTCACTGACACTTTTGGGGGGAGAGCCCGGAATTGGAAAAAGTACGTTACTGTTACAAATTGCATTAAACTTACCCTTCAAAACATTGTATGTGTCAGGAGAGGAAAGCCAAAAACAAATAAAAATGCGTGCTGAACGTATTAATCCAAATACCAAGAGTTGCTATTTATTAACTGAAACCAAGACGCAAAATATATTTAAGCAAACCGTATCCTTACAGCCTGACATCATTGTGATTGATTCAATTCAAACACTGCACAGTGACTACATTGAATCGTCATCGGGAAGCATCTCTCAAATAAAACAATGTACCTCAGAGCTTATTCAGTTCGCTAAAGAGACTGCAACCCCAGTTATTTTGATAGGCCACATTACCAAAGACGGCAGTATCGCAGGACCAAAAATTTTAGAGCATATGGTTGATACCGTTTTGCAATTTGAAGGTGATCGAAATCATGTATTTAGGATTTTACGAGTCAATAAAAATCGTTTTGGATCAACCAATGAACTTGGAATTTATGAAATGCTGGGTTCAGGGTTAAGGGAGGTGAGTAATCCAAGTGAAATCCTTATATCAAAAAAGGAAGAGGAGCTTTCGGGGAACGTTGTTGCTGCAACAATTGAAGGGATGAGACCTTTAATGATTGAAGTACAAGCACTCGTTAGCACGGCTGTTTACGGAACACCTCAAAGAAGCACTACTGGTTTTAATGCTAAACGTCTTAATATGCTATTAGCTGTTTTAGAAAAACGTGCAGGTTTTCGTTTAGGAGCGAAGGATGTGTTTTTGAATATAACAGGGGGTATAAATGTCGATGATCCTGCAATAGATTTAGCTGTGATTGCAGCTATTTTATCATCAAATGAAGATGTTGCTTTAGAAAATCATCTATGTTTTGCAGGAGAGGTTGGTCTCTCTGGTGAAATTCGTCCAATTCAGCGGGCAGAACAGCGTATTTTAGAAGCAGAAAAATTAGGTTTTTCAACAATTTTTATATCTAAGTATAACAAGTTATCACTAAAGAACACTACGATTAAAATTCAATTAGTTTCAAAGATTGAAGATTTGGTGAAGGCGATTACTTAATTTAAGTGAATGAACGGCTCATTTTTCTAAAAATTGCTTAATTTCGCTGCTCAAAATCAAAAGTGATACCATGATTGTGAAATTTCCTGAACACAAGGGACTTGACTTACCAAAAGTAGCTGAAGAAATTCTAAACTATTGGGAAAAAAACGATGTCTTCAAAAAAAGCGTGTCTACACGTCAGGGAAAGACACCTTATGTGTTTTATGAAGGCCCTCCTTCAGCCAATGGTTTACCGGGAGTACATCATGTTTTAGCAAGAGCCATCAAAGATATTTTTCCTCGTTACAAGACGATGAAAGGATATCAAGTAAAGCGTAAAGCTGGCTGGGACACGCATGGATTACCGATAGAGCTCGGTGTTGAAAAAGAACTTGGTATTACAAAAGAAGATATTGGAACAAGTATTTCTGTTGAGGATTACAACGCTGCATGTAGAAAAGCGGTGATGAGATATACTGATGTGTGGAATGATTTAACTCAAAGAATGGGTTATTGGGTTGATATGGATGACCCTTATGTGACTTACAAGTCAAAATACATGGAATCTGTATGGTGGTTGTTAAAAGAAATATACAAAAAGAAATTGCTGTATAAGGGATACACGATTCAACCGTATTCTCCCAAAGCAGGTACTGGGCTAAGTTCGCATGAGCTCAACCAACCTGGAACTTATCAAAATGTTACTGATACCACGGTTGTCGCTCAGTTTAAAGCAATGTCTGATAAGCTTCCATCTTTTCTACAAAATAAGGGAGACATTCATTTTTTGGCATGGACTACGACACCATGGACATTACCGAGTAACACTGCTTTAACAGTTGGTCCTAAGATTAACTACGTTCTAGTAACAACGTTTAATCAATATACATTTGAGAGAATTAATGTCATTCTAGCTGAAAAATTAGTAGAATATCAATTCTCAGGCAAATTTAAAAAGCTAGACACGATATCTGACCTTGATCTTTACCAGTGTGGCGATAAGAAAATTCCATACTATATTGGTACATCTTTTAAGGGGAGTGATTTAATTGGGATTACCTATGAGCAATTGCTATCATACGCAATGCCACACGATAATCCGGAAAATGCTTTTAGAGTTATTTCTGGAGATTTTGTGACAACCGAAGACGGAACGGGTATTGTTCATACAGCACCTACATTTGGTGCTGATGATGCGATTGTTGCCAAACAGGCAAAACCTGAAATACCTCCTATGTTAGTAAAAGATGATAACGGGAATTTAGTTCCCCTTGTCAATCTACAAGGTAAATTTAGACCTGAAATGAAGGAACTTGCGGGAAAGTATGTCAAAAATGAATATTATCTAGAAGGAGAAGTGCCTGAGCGCTCTGTGGATGTTGAGTTAGCCATTAAACTAAAAGAAGAAAATAAAGCCTTTAAGGTTGAAAAGTACAAGCATAGTTACCCAAATTGTTGGAGAACAGATAAACCAATTCTGTACTATCCCTTAGATTCGTGGTTCATTAAAGTTACCGATATCAAAGATAAAATGGTTGACTTAAACGAAACCATTAATTGGAAACCAAAATCTACAGGTACTGGACGTTTTGGTAATTGGCTTGCAAACGCTAATGACTGGAACTTATCTCGATCTCGTTATTGGGGAATACCCTTACCTATTTGGAGAACGGAAGACGGCACCGAAGAAATTTGTATTGGATCTGTTGAAGAGTTGAAGAATGAAATGAATAAATCGGTCCAAGCAGGGCTGTTAACTAAAGATATTTTTGAATCATTTGAAATAGGAAATAACACTGAGGAAAATTACGACAAAATAGATTTACATAAGAATATTGTTGATGGTATAACGCTTGTATCAGAGTCAGGAAAGGCCATGAAGCGTGAAAGTGATCTTATTGACGTATGGTTTGATTCGGGCTCTATGCCTTATGCGCAGTGGCATTATCCTTTTGAAAATAAAACGTTGATTGACAACAATACCTCTTTTCCAGCTGATTTTATTGCAGAAGGTGTTGATCAAACAAGAGGATGGTTTTATACCTTACATGCCATAGGAACTATGGTTTTTGACTCAGTAGCCTACAAAAATGTTGTTTCTAATGGATTGGTTCTTGATAAAAATGGACAAAAAATGTCAAAGCGTTTAGGAAACGCAACAGATCCATTCCAAACATTAGATACTTATGGTGCCGACGCTACACGTTGGTACATGATCATGAACGCAAATCCATGGGACAATCTTAAATTTGATTTGGATGGAATAGAGGAGGTAAAACGAAAATTTTTTGGAACCCTTTATAACACGTATTCATTTTTTACGTTGTATGCGAATCTTGATCAATTCAAATATATCGAGACAGACATTCCAAACGAGGTTAGGCCAGAAATTGATCGTTGGATTTTATCTGAATTACATACGCTGATACAAAAAGTTGATGCGTTTTATTCAGACTACGAGCCAACTAAAGCGGCTCGTGCAATTTCTGAATTTACTCAAGATTATTTAAGTAACTGGTTTGTCAGATTAAGTAGAAGACGTTTTTGGAAGGGGAATTATGAAACTGATAAAATTTCTGCCTATCAGACCTTGTACACATGTATGTTGACTGTTGCAAAATTGGGAGCTCCAATAGCCCCTTTCTTCATGGATAAGCTCTATTTAGATCTTAACTTAGTGACAGGTAAGGAATCATTTGAAAGTGTTCATTTGTCAAATTTCCCAGTATGCGATAACAATCTTATTGATTTGGAATTAGAACGTAAAATGGAAGCAGCACAGACCATATCTTCTCTGGTATTATCATTGAGAGCAAAACAAAAGATTAAAGTGCGGCAGCCACTACAAAAAATTATGATTCCTACGAGTAATGTTTCAGAAAAAGAGGCCATTCTTGCGGTATCAGATTTAATAAAATCTGAGGTGAATGTAAAAGAAATCCAAGTTTTAGGAGATGCTTCTGATATTTTAGTTAAGCAAATTAAGCCTAATTTTAAAGTGCTAGGGCCGCGATTTGGAAGCGATATGAAAGCAATCGCACAGAAAATCCAAAATTTTGATTCTAATGACATCAAAAATATTGAGGAAAAGGGTAAATTGGATGTTGAAATTCATGGAAAAATCATTATTTTAGAGTTATCGGATGTAGAGATTACTTCACGTGATATCGAGGGTTGGCTTGTAGCTAGTTCAGGGAGATTAACGGTAGCATTGGATGTTACCTTAACAGAGGATTTAAAACAGGAAGGTATTGCAAGAGAGTTAGTGAATAGAATTCAAAATCTTCGTAAAGAATCAGGTTTCGAACTTACGGATAGAATTGCAGTACAATTTCAAAAAGATGAACATATTATAAACGCAATAAACAATAATTTAGAGTATTTAAAGACTGAAACATTAACGGATGAATTAGAGATTTTAGATGACTTAAAAAATGGTATGGAAATTGCTTTCGATGATGTAAATACCAAGTTGATTATTCAAAAAATTTAAATAAATGGCAATAGAAAATACAGTACGATATTCAGATAAAGATTTAGCTGCATTTAAAGCACTAATTAAAGAAAAAATTAATAAGGCACAACATGACTTAGAATTGATTAAGAGTGCATATATGAATGACCATAACAATGGCACAGAAGACACATCACCTACATTTAAAGCATTTGATGAGGGTAGTTCAGTTATGAGTAAAGAGTCGAATTCTGCGTTAGCAATTAGACAGGAAAAATTTATCAGAGACTTAAAAAATGCTCTAATTCGAATTGAAAATAAATCTTACGGGATTTGCAGAGTCACAGGAAAACTAATTAATAAAAAAAGACTGGAATTAGTACCGCATGCCACCTTGAGCATTGAAGCTA
>JGI26111J50215_1000256_pt1 | contig 11393 bp, 9 predicted proteins | sample AOAMet1_04_M0_20_2_FD_50215 | JGI IMG/M metagenome (IMG submission 50215) | reverse complement strand
AAGGTTGACCCAATTGATGATGAATGTCCGTTGCCANTATTAAAAAAGAAGATAATTATTGAATAAAATGAGAAAGAAGATATTATTATTAGGTTCTGGAGAACTAGGTAAAGAAGTAGTAATTGCCATGCAAAGATTAGGACAATATGTAATTGCAGTAGATAATTATAAAAATGCACCTGCTATGCAAGTTGCTCACGAGAGTGAAGTAATCAATATGTTGGATGGAGAGGAGTTAGATAGAATTGTAGAAAAACATCAGCCAGATTTTATTGTCCCTGAAGTGGAAAGTATCAGAACAGAACGATTTTACGACTATGAAAATCAAGGATATACCATAATCCCATCTGCTAAGGCGGCAAACTTTACCATGAATCGAAAAGCAATTCGTGATTTGGCAGCTATCGATTTGGGAATAAAGACTGCTAAATACAAATATGCTACTTCTTATGAGGAATTAAAAAAAGGAGTAGAATTTACAGGAATGCCTTGTGTGGTAAAACCACTAATGTCTTCTTCCGGAAAAGGACAATCCGTAATAAAAACGGAATCCGACATTGAAAAAGCATGGAATTATGCTATGGAAGGATCTAGAGGAGATTTGATGGAAGTAATAGTTGAAGCTTTTATTGATTTTGATTATGAAATAACCCTTTTAACGCTCACTCAAAATAATGGCAATACTCTTTATTGCCCACCAATAGGACACAGACAAGAAAGAGGGGATTATCAAGAAAGTTGGCAGCCTATGAGTATGGAAGATGCCCATTTGAAAACATCACAAGAGATGGCTGATAAAGTGACAAAAGCTCTCGGTGGTAGTGGAATGTGGGGAGTAGAATTTTTTATTGGGAAAGATGGAGTGTATTTTTCAGAACTATCTCCAAGACCGCACGACACAGGGATGGTAACCCTTGCAGGAACACAAAATTTTACGGAGTTTGAATTACATGCCAGAGCTATTTTAGGAATTCCTGTAATGAATATTCCTCTTGTTAGAAACGGAGCTTCTGCTGTAGTATTGGCAGATACAGAAAATACGGAATTTCCAAATATTACAGGGTTAGAAGAGGCTGCTAAATTTAGAAATACGGACTTTAAAGTTTTTGGGAAACCTACTACAAGACAGTACAGAAGAATGGCCGTTGCCTTATCTTATGGACCTGAAAGTACTGATGAATTAGTAAAAAAAGCAAAAGAAGTTGCTTCTAAGATAAAGGTAGACTAACTCTTGCAATATACAAATTTACTGTCCACTAATTCTTCTTGCTCATCTGTATTTATTGCATATTGAAACCCTTCTTTTATTGAATAAGATCCATGCTCTCCTTTTTTATTTATTGCTAAAAACCCAACCTGAAAATCTTTATGGTCTGATTGCTGTTCTATAATTCTTTGTATAGCTAATTCACAAGCTTGTTGAGGGGATTTCCCTTGTCTCATAAATTCTACAATAAGAAAAGATCCAGCCATCTTAATTACAGCTTCTCCCTTCCCTGTAGCGCAAGCAGCTCCGTATTTTTTATCCACATACATACCCGCTCCAATAATTGGAGAATCTCCAACTCTTCCATAATATTTCCAAGCTAATCCTGAAGTAGTGCAACTCCCAGATAAATTTCCATCTTTATCTAAAGCAATCATACCAATGGTGTCATGATTATGTTGGTCAATAAACATTTGGTCTTGAGGATGATTTTCCATCCATTGTTTCCATCTTTTTTTCGCATTCTCGGTTAACATATTTTCTTCTTTAAACCCTTGCTGTAATGCAAATTTTAAAGCTCCATCTCCCGATAACATGATATGAGGTGTCTCTTCCATAACTTTTCTGGCAACTGCTATTGCATTTTTAATGTTTTTTAAAAATGAAACTGAACCACAATTTCCTTTTTCATCCATGATACAAGCATCAAGGGTTACATTCCCTTCTCTATCTGGCATGCCACCATAACCTACTGAGGTACAGCTAGGATCTGATTCCGTAACCATTACACCTTTTTCCACCGCATCTAAAGCTCTTCCGTTATTTTTTAAAATTTCCCACGCTACTTTGTTGGCTTCAACTCCATGTCTCCATGTTGAAATTACAATTGCATTATTTTCCATAATATTTGATTTTGCTATTAGTTGAGGCGCAATAGAAATTCCTATTCCTACTGCAGTTGTATTTTTAATAAAACGTCTTCTTGTATTTACTTTTTCTCTACCCAATCCCCATGTTTTTTAATAAGATTAATTAAAGAAGTCACTGCCTCCTGTTCAGGAATATTTTTTTCTACTACCGTTTGTTCTTTGTAAAGTGTAATTTTCCCTTTCCCAGTACCCACATATCCATAATCCGCATCTGCCATTTCTCCTGGTCCGTTTACAATACATCCCATAATTCCTATCTTTACTCCTTTCAGATGATCTGTTTCTTTTCGAATTTTTGCAGTGGTTTCTTGCAAATCAAAAAGAGTTCTCCCGCAAGATGGACAAGAAATATATTCCGTTTTAGAGATTCTGCATCTGCTGGCTTGCAATATTCCAAAAGCCAAGGAATTTACAGATTGATCGGAACCACAATTTTCTGATGCAATAAAAATACCATCTCCCAATCCATCTAAAAGCAAAGCTCCAAAATCAGAACTTGCAGAAAGTTGCAATTGTTCTTCTAATAAATTACCATAAGCCCTCCCAATTATTACTGGAGTTTTAATATTATTATTCATCAGTTCAGTAAATAGTTTTCTCTGTTCTGCTAATCCGTTTTCATTGTAAGTATCTATCATCAAAATAGCTGTTTTATCTCCTTTCAATTTATCATATAACTCTTTTGATAATTCAGAAAGACAAACATAAACTACATTAAGTTTCTTGGATAGTTCCGTCTCATCTAAATAATCATTTATAGTTAAAAAGGGATATCCTTTTTTATGTGTTAACCATTTTTTGTAATTGCAAATAATCCCTAAAGTTCCTGGAACTTCAAAATTTACATCATGATTTCCTACAAACACATAATCGGCAGCCATATCCGAAATGTGCCATTTATCCAATGGAACAGAATAGTTATATCCCAAAGCAAACAAGGATGCAGCTGTAATTTTTTCTTTTAGGCAAAAATCAGCCATCACAATTGGTACATTTTTTCCTCCAATATTCAGAACCTCATCCGTTTCTCTTTTTACATAATCAAAAGAGTGTAAGGGATTGTTTGTTATTTCTTCTATCTTTTCATGTTGTTCTATTCCATTAAAATGAGATAGTAATTTTTGAGCTACCGGCATTTCATGTTCTGGTGCTTCCGTTAATGAAACTCTAATAGTATCTCCCAAACCATCTGATAAAAGTGTTCCTATCCCCACTGCAGATTTTATTCTTCCGTCCTCACCTTCTCCAGCTTCTGTTACTCCCAAATGAAGAGGGTAGTTCATATCTTCTTTTATCATTTCAGATACCAACATTCTATATGCTTGCACCATAACTCTAGTGTTAGATGCCTTCATTGATAAAATTATTTCATGATAATCTTCTTCTCGACAAATACGTAAAAACTCCATAGCAGATTCTACCATTCCTTTTGGAGTATCTCCATAACGGCTCAAAATTCTATCCGAAAGAGAACCATGATTAGTCCCAATTCTCATAGCTGTTCCATACTCTTTACAAATACGAACAAGAGGCGTAAACTTTACTTTTATTCGTTCTAATTCCGCATTGTACGTTTCATCCGAATATTCAATTTCCTCAAATTTCTTTTTGTCAGCATAGTTCCCAGGATTTACTCTTACTTTTTCTACAATTCTAGCAGCAACTTCAGCAGCATTAGGAGTGAAATGAATATCTGCAACAATAGGAGTAGTATATCCTCTTTTCAGTAGTTCGTCTTTTATGTTCTGTAAGTTTTCCGCTTCCTTTATAGATGGAGCGGTGATTCTGACAAGTTCACATCCTGATTCTATCATCCTAATGGATTCATCTACAGTAGCTTCGGTATCCATAGTGTCTGTAATTGTCATGGATTGTACTCTTATCGGATTATTGCCTCCAATTCCAATATTACCTACTTTTACTTCTCTGGTTTTAAATCTAGAGTAATTACTTAATGAGTTACAATATTTCATTTATTGTTTTACAAATTTCTGAATTATTGAAGTGTTATTCCCTTGAACTTGTATTGTATAAATTCCATTCGGGAAAGCTGATATTGAAATACTTTCTGAGTTAGAATTTGCTGTTTTGGAATAGATTTCCTCACCCAACAAATTTAAAATCTTAATTTCTGAATTTATTAAAGAAGCGGATTCTAATCTAATATTATCAGTTGCTGGATTTGGGAAAACATCTAACTTATCAAATATATTTTCGGAAGAAAGTATGGTCCCAACTCTAAAATTATGTATGATGTTGGTTCCAAAATCTGCATTAAAATCGGAAAACCAAGTTCCAGGAACATTTCGTAATTTTACATATCCTGCTCCATCAGAATTGTTCCAATAATCTAATCCGTCTTCATCTGTGTCTTCTATAATAAAAGTATAGCATCCACTTTCAAATTCTATGGTGTCTCTATATTGAGTGTTTATATACATAGTTTGTGAAATATTATATAATGATCCATCATCATTTAGAAATTTCCAAGACGTTTCTGACACATTACTACCTCCAGAATTTGTTTGAGTCCAAACAGCAAATTTTTCTTCATATTGTGGAACATGCGCAAATGGAGTTCTCATAATATTATTATCTAAATATTCATCTGATTGTCCATTTGGATTAGAAAGTGACACTTGAAACACATCTTTTGTTCCTCCCCAATTCTGTAAAAGTGGAAGTTCAACTTCTTCTTCCTCCAAAAAAACAAGAGAACCGTTCCAAGTATATGTGTGAATAACCCCTCCTTCTACACCATATTCTATAACTACGGAAGTAAGTGGATCTGAACCATAATTTCTAATTTTTATTAGAGGTTTCCCACAGATAGGATTAAATCTAGAATATTCATCTTTTAAAGAGGGTTTTATAATATCAGTAATTTCTACATCATTAGTGAAATTAGATCCTTCATATAAGAATAATTGACAATCTATTATATAGGATGGAGTTTGAGTTCCACTCCAACTATAGGATTGGAAATTTACATTAATCTCTACAGAATCTGAACTTGTGATATAGTTTGTAATTTCATGATCGAAGGTTTGAGCTCTAGTGCCAGGGCACCAATTTGCTCTATCTAAAATCCATGTGCCACCTTGAGGATAAATAGGATTTTCACCACAATTTGGATCCCAATTAAATTGTGTGTGTGTTAGATTACCATCAATCTTCACATAATAATCAATTGGTTTAAATTCTGCTGCATAAATATTATTATCAAAACCATGACCAGTTGTTGTCATTTTTACCATTGCTTGAGTTGAATTTGCATCTACCCAAAACATTTTTGGTGGTAGGCAAGATTGCTCAAAAGCTGATGAAGTAGTGTAAGAACATCCTCCTGAATAAATATTTTGTAATGAAGTAACATTTCTTGGAGGTGTTCCCTCAATAAACTCAAAATCTAAAGTTGCGGAGAACCCTGAAGACCAACCACCATAATGAGCTCTTATTTCCACAGAATCTTGTAATATAGAAGCAAAATCTGTAATATCAAAAATATGTGTAAACTCCCAGTTATTATTTAATCCATTGCCATATGGAGTTATAACTCTTGCTAGTTCATAACTCTCAATTATTTCGTTTAAAGAGGTGTCTAATTGACCTGTTCTATGTAGAACTTCAATTTTTGTAGTATAGTCCCAATCAGAGCATCCTGAACTTGCGCATCCCATAGTATAATGCAAGTAGATTTTCCTGTAAGTTTTAGAACCATCTGGGAAAACTCCCCACTCATCATAATTTCCATTCCATGTCATATCTGTATGATCATGAACCTGAATATTTGTAGTGTCTCCAGCAAAGGAATTAATAGTTACTGTTAGTGTAATTGCAAATAGTAAATTTTTTATCATAATTTTATTTTAATCGTGAACTTCTGTTACTCCTCCCGAAATTATTAGTTTCATTATTTCTCCAGATGATTTGTCAATTGGAGTTACATCTTTTCTCTCTACTACAAAAAGTTGACCTGAAATAGCGTACGAATGTGGCATGTATATTAATACTTTTCCTTTTTTAATATTTAAAGATTCTACATCTTCATTGGTTACAAAACCTATACGTTCTATAGTGGAATTTTCATAAATTTTTACAAGTACTGGTTCAGAAAACCCTTTCTTCTTACCAACAAATGTATTCATCATATCTTTTACAGATGTGTAAATTGTCTTTAGTAAAGGGAATTTATTTAATGTTCTTTGAAAAAATGCATTTATCGGACTTGCAATCAGTATTGATCCTAAATAACCAAATACTGTAATAATAATTAATAAAATAATAATCCCTAAGAACTTCATATTTTCAGGTAAATAATCTCCAATAATACCATTAAGTAAAGTATATGATTTGATAATGACCCAAACAATAGCAGCAACAGGAACAATATACAATAATCCTTTTAAAAAATAATTTTTTATATTATTCATAATATTAAACTTTAAGTGTGTTTTTGAAGTTCTAAAAATAATAATTTAAAACTAATAACAATGAAAAAAATGATTTTAAGTATATTATCTTTAAACGTAGCTTTTGGCAAATTAAATTCCACGCTACAGTCAGTTTTGTCGCTTCTTTATTGTGTGTTATAATTTAGATTCTTAAAAGAATCCAGGTTCTTGGAGAAATCACTCTATAAAAGTGAAATTGGAAGATATAGAGGACAATAATCTATTCAAAACTTATGTTGATAAGTTATTTATCGACTCTTTATATTAGAATAGATGCTTTGTAAATTTGAAGAGTATTATAAAACTCTAATTTTTATGAGAAATTCAATTTTAGTATTTGCTCTAAGCTTATTTTTTATTAGCTCTTGTGTGAGCCCTAAAATACACAATGCTTTAATTTCAGATTATGATAACAATCAAAAAAACCTTAATCAGAAAGAGAAAGAAACTCTAAAATTATCAGATGAAGTAGAAGAATTAAATTCGAACATAGTTTTATTAAAAGAAAAAATATCTCAACTAAAGAATGACTCTGTACAAAATGGCAACTCTTTAATGAATTTGCAAAACAAATATGATGAATTAAGCACTGCATACGATTTGCTTACTAGCCAAAATAGCCGACAAATGTCGGAAAAAGCAAAAGAAACAAAACGACTCTTAGAGCAATTAGAAGAAGCTCAAAACAAACTCCTTGTAAAAGAAGATGAGTTAAACAAATTGTCACAAAGTTTATCAGATAAAGAAGACGAATTAAATAAAGCTCAGAAAGTGTTAGATGAGCGTTCTGCTAGGGTAAATGAGTTAGAAAAAATAATAAGTCAGAAAGATTCCTTAGTAACAGCTATAAAAACAAAAATACAAAAAGCTTTAAGCGGACTTGAAGGAGATGGTCTTACAATAGAGCAAAGAAATGGCAAGATATACATTTCTTTGGAAGAAGATTTACTTTTTGCTTCTGGGAAATATGTAGTAAATCAATCTGGTATTGACGCACTAAACAAATTATCTCAAGTGCTTGCCAATCAAGTAGATTTGAAAATTTTAGTAGAAGGACATACCGATAATATTAAGGGAAGTGGCAAGGCGGTAATAAAAGATAATTGGGATTTGAGTGTAATGAGAGCGACTTCTGTAGTGAAAATTTTACTTAATAATAAAGCGTTAGATCCGTTACAACTTACAGCTGCCGGAAGAGGAGAACATAACCCAATAGCAACCAACGAAACGGTTGAAGGAAGAAAAATGAATAGACGAATTGATATGATTCTATCTCCTAATTTGGATGACTTATATGAAATATTAGAAGAGTAATTGAAATACCTCTTCAATTTTTGAGCATTTCTTTATTTCAATCTTAAATCCTTTAGAATTAAATTTATTAAACTTAGATATAATAATCTGTTTATAACCTAACTTTTCAGCTTCCGCTATTCTTTGTTCAATTCTATTAACTGCTCTTATTTCTCCAGAAAGTCCTACCTCAGCAGCAAAACAACATTGCATTCCAATAGACTTATCCTGATCAGAGGAAAGTACAGAACAAATAACTGCAAGATCAATTGCAGTATCATCTGGTTTTATACCTCCCGTAATATTTAAAAACACATCCTTTACCCCTAATCGAAAGCCGCATCTTTTTTCTAAAATAGCAAGTAACATATTTAACCTCCTAGTGTCAAAACCTGTAGCGGATCGCTGTGGATTTCCATACACAGCTGAACTTACTAAAGATTGTATTTCTATCATTAGCGGACGAGCTCCTTCAATAGTTGCAGCTATTGATACACCAGAAGTTTCTTCATCTCTATCTGAAATTAAAATTTCTGATGGATTATTCACTTCTCTTAATCCATTTTGTCCCATTTCATAAACACCTAATTCAGATGCAGAACCAAAACGATTTTTCACTGTTCGTAGGATTCTGTACACATGATGTCTATCTCCCTCAAACTGCAAAACCGTATCCACCATATGTTCCAAAATTTTTGGACCTGCAATAGCGCCATCTTTATTAATATGACCAATTAGAAATACAGCAGTTCCCGTTTGTTTAGCATATTTTATCAGTTCAGAAGTACATTCTCTAATCTGAGAAACACTACCTGGGGAAGATTCAATATGAGCAGTATGTAAAGTCTGAATAGAATCCACAATCAGAATCTCAGGCTCTACCTTTTCTATTTGCTGAAATATATTCTGGGTAGAAGTTTCTGTAAGAATCAAACAATTTTCAGAACTATTCTCTACTCTCTGAGCTCTCATCTTTATTTGATTTTCACTTTCCTCTCCGGAAACATATAATGTCTTTTTATCGGAAGTTAAAGCAAGTTGAAGTAGTAAGGTTGATTTCCCAATTCCTGGATCTCCTCCCAAAAGAACTACAGAACCAGGAACAATTCCTCCTCCCAAAACTCTATTCAGTTCTATGTCAGAAGTTTTCATTCTTTTCTCTTTAGAAAAAGAAATATCATTAATGGAAATAGGAACACTTACCTTATTAAGTCCGTTCCAAGTTGTTAATTTCTCTTCTTTAGAAATTACTTCTTCTACAAATGTATTCCACTCATTACATTGAGGACATTTACCTAACCATTTTGGAGATTGAGTGCCACAATTCTGGCAGAAAAATGCAGATTGAACTTTCTTTTTTGCCATTAACTTTGTTTTATTTTTTCAACAATTTTTGTAGAAGAAACTCCGTCAATAAAAGGAAACAAAATAACTTCTCCTCCATTTTCTAAAACCACTCCATTTCCGGCAATTTCCGTTACTTTATAATCACCTCCTTTTGCCAAAACATCTGGGATCAAAGTTTCAATTAATTTATATGGAGTTTCTTCAGAAAAGAAAACAATAGCGTCAACAAACTGAAGAGAAGCAAGTAAAATTGCTCTAGAGATTTCATCCATAATTGGCCTGTTTTCCCCTTTTAACTCTTTAATGGAAGAATCCGAATTAAGACCAATGATAAGCTTGTCTCCTAAGTCTGCAGTATTTGCTAAAACTTCAATATGTCCTCTATGCACTAAATCAAAACATCCGTTTGTAAACACAATTTTCTCTCCATTTTCTTTCCATTTATCTGATTGTATTTTTAAATCTGATAAAGAATAAATTTTTGATTTTATATTTTTTAAATTACTCATGATTTTTGTTCTTTTTTATTTATAAACAATAAAATCATCCCAACAGATCCCATAATAATAGCTACCAAAGTTTGAGATGCGTGTACAATAGTAGGAAACAAAAGTGCAGGATTAGCGGGATCTCCATCTTCTCCTAAGTAAACTTTCCCAACTCCTAAAACTGAAAGTCCAATCATAACAATTGCATGATAAGATCCTATTCCTCCAGGAGTTGGGATAACCATACCAATTCCTCCTAATACAAGTAAAAATAATCCATCTGATATTGTAAGATGAGATGTTTCTTCAATTGCAAAAAAACAAACATAAGTCATTAAGAAATACATAATCCAAATACTGAAAGTATGAAACCAAAAAGATGATTTCCGTTTCATTTTTTTTATACTTTTAAAACCTTCTTTTAACCCATCAATAAATTCTATTATCTTCTCATAAAAAGATGTTTTTACAATCCATTTTTTCAGTAAATAATAAGCCAACACAAAAAATATCAATATTGATATTAGAACATAATATTTTGTAGATCCCAATGTTGTTGAATCGGAGCTCTGAGAACCCAATTCAGTAAAAAATCTTAATATTAAATCTAATTTTAATATTAAAGTAAGTAAAAATAAACTGATAAGAAATACTAAATCGATAACTCTCTCTACTAAAATAGTGCCAAAAAGTTTGTCTACTGGAATTTTCTCTACTCTATTTAAAGCGGTGCATCTTGTAATTTCCCCAGCTCTTGGAATAAACAAATTTGTAAAATATCCAACAGAAACTGATGAGATTGAATTCAGTTTTGATGATTTATATCCCAAAGCGTCAATTAAAACAATCCACCTCATCCCTCTGTTTATATAAGCCCATCCTCCACAAATTATGGAAAGAAAAACCCATCGAATTTCTACCTCCGAAATCTTCTCGATAAGTGCAGCAGGATCTTGATTTCGGAACAAAAAATAAATAATTAATCCAGCAAACGACAAAGAAGCAATATATTTCAAAATAACAAGTGTAATGTTTTTACCCCTTTTAGATTCTTTCATGCTGTAAAACTAAAAAATAATATTGTCAATTAAACGAACTGAGGAAATAGATGCGGCAATACAAGCTGCATTTTTATTTTTTATTCTAAATTCTGAAATAGGTTGTAATTTTTTCAAGGAAACTATCTCCAGATATTCTAGACTTATATCTGTTTGATGACTAAATTTTTCTATTGCAATTTTCTTTAACTGGTCTACTGTGAAATTATGTGAATTTTCTTCAATAAATTGTAATGTTTGATAAATTAGAGTAGCTTTTTGTAAATTTTTTTCGGAAAGTAATTTGTTTCTAGAGCTCATTGCAAGTCCTGATTCTTCTCTTTTTGTAGGAACACCAATAATTTCTATAGGAATCTGTAATTGTTTGCTTATATATTTTATTATTTGAAGTTGTTGCAAGTCTTTTTCTCCAAAAAATGCTTTTTCAGGACTTATAATTCTAAATAGTTTCTCAACTATTGTAGCAACTCCATTAAAATGACCTTTTCTCCCCTCTCCTTCCATAAAATTATCTAATCCATCAAAATCAAACTGTTTGACTTGTTCATTCTCCTGATATAAATCTGATACTTCCGGTAAATATAGAATAGTACATTTTTTTTCTGTTAATATGTTGA
>JGI26111J50215_1000233_pt1 | contig 12053 bp, 9 predicted proteins | sample AOAMet1_04_M0_20_2_FD_50215 | JGI IMG/M metagenome (IMG submission 50215) | reverse complement strand
ACTCCAAAAGATGGACCTAGCGCTGGTATTACAATGTTAACTTCATTAGTTTCATTATTAACACAAAAAAGAGTAAAATCCAAACTTGCCATGACCGGAGAAATTACTCTCAGAGGAAAGGTCTTGCCAGTTGGGGGAATTAAAGAAAAAATATTAGCTGCAAAGAGAGCAAAAATTAAAGAAATTATTTTGTGCAAGGATAATAAGAAAAATATTGATGAAATCGATTCTAGTTATTTAAAAGGATTAACTTTTCATTATGTTTCAAGTATGAAACAAGTTTTAGATATTGCAATTACAAATCAAAATGTTAAGAACCATAAGAATTTAGATGTCAAGTAAAATTATAATAGCAATCGATGGTACTTCATCTACTGGAAAAAGTACTTTAGCCAAGAGGATATCTAAAAAATTAAATTATAAATATATTGACTCAGGTGCAATGTATAGAGCATTAACTTATTATTCTATTCAACAAAAATATATATCTAAAAATCATTTTGATAAAATAAAATTAATAAATGATATACCAAATATTTATATTGATTTTAGAAAGAGCTCAATTAATAACAAATTCGAGGTTCATTTGAACGGAATCCCTTATGAAAATAAAATTAGATCATTAACGGTTTCTAATTTAGTTAGTGAAATCGCAACAGTAGACGAGTTAAGACAGCAAATGGTTCGCGTTCAACACTCACTTGGTTTTAATAAGGGGGTAATTATGGATGGTCGTGATATTGGCACAGTTGTTTTTCCAGATGCTGAAATTAAATTTTACCTCGAAGCTACAATGGAATTAAGAGCCAAACGAAGATTCGATGAACTATTTTTAATTGACAAAAATATTACATACAAAGAGGTTTTAGAAAATATAAAACTTAGAGACAATCAAGATACTAATAGAAAACATTCTCCATTGAAAAAAGCTAAAGATGCTATACTTATCAATACTGATAATCTCACTTTAGATGAACTTGAATCAAAGTTGTTTACCTACATAAACCCATTAATTACAAAAAATTTATAGATAATTTGTTTTATCTATAAATAGAGTCTATTTTCGCAATCCTTTTAATAGGTTTATATAGATAACTAAAAGGTTTTATAAATATTAATTCTTCTAATTTATTCCCTCATTCTATAGATAAATTAGAATACAAATTTTACGGTATGCCAGAAGAAAAAAAAGACAGCAAACCAAAAAAAGCTGTTAAAAAAACTGCTAAAGCTGAGAAAGTTAAATCTCCAGCAAAATCCACAAAAAAAGCCAAAATTAAAAAAGAAGTTGTTGAAGTTGTTGAAACTTTAGCTAATGAGGTTATCGATAATCAAATTGAAGAAAGCCCGGTTAATGAGCCAACTGCTGATGAATTCTTAAAAGATTTTGATTGGAACTTATTTGAAGAAGGAATTGAAACAATTAAAGATGATAAACTTTCTGAATTCGAAAAATTAGTTGAAGAGAATTTTGTTGATACATATAATGAAAGTGTTATTGAAGGTACTATAATTAGCTTGACGGAAAGAGAAGCTATAATTGATATTAATGCAAAATCTGAAGGTGTTATTTCATTAAATGAATTTAGATACAATCCTGACTTGAAAGTTGGTGATAAAGTTGAAGTTTTAGTTGATATCCAAGAAGATAAAACAGGTCAATTAGTTCTTTCGCANAGAAAAGCAAGAACTATAAAAGCTTGGGATAGAGTAAACGATGCTCACGATCAATCTACTGTAGTTACTGGTTTTGTTAAATGTAGAACTAAAGGAGGTATGATTGTAGATGTTTTTGGTTTAGAAGCTTTTTTACCTGGATCACAGATTGATGTTAAACCCATTAGAGATTATGATCAATATGTAAATAAGAACATGGAATTCAAAGTTGTCAAAATTAATCATGAATTTAAAAATGTTGTTGTATCTCATAAAGCACTAATTGAAGCGGATATAGAGCTTCAAAAGAAAGAAATTATTGGTCAATTAGAAAAAGGTCAAGTTCTTGAAGGTACAGTTAAAAATATAACTACATATGGTGTATTCATTGATTTAGGTGGAGTAGATGGTTTAATTCACATTACAGATTTATCATGGAATAGAATCAATCACCCTAGTGAAATATTAGAATTAGATCAAAAATTAAATGTCGTAATATTAGATTTTGATGATGATAAGTCAAGAATTCAATTAGGTGTTAAACAGTTAAGTGCTCATCCTTGGGAATCTCTCGATGCTGAANTAAAAGAAGGCGATAAAGTTAAAGGTAAAGTATCGGTTCTTGCTGATTACGGAGCTTTTGTTGAAGTTGTTGATGGAGTAGAGGGGTTAGTTCATGTCTCAGAAATGTCTTGGTCAACTCATTTACGTTCAGCACAGGATTTTGTAAAAGTTGGTGACNAAGTTGAGGCAATTGTTTTAACATTGGATAGAGAAGAAAGAAAAATGTCTCTAGGTATTAAACAATTAAGTTCAGATCCTTGGACAGATATTACCAAAAAATACCCTGTAGGNTCTAAGCATTCAGGAATAGTTAGAAATTTCACNAATTTTGGAATTTTTGTAGAGCTAGAAGAAGGAATAGATGGATTAGTATATATTTCAGATTTATCTTGGACAGTAAAAGTTAAACATCCATCTGAATTATTTGCAGCTGGTGATAAAATTGATGTTTTAGTTTTAGAGCTAGATTCTGAAGCAAGAAAATTAAGTTTAGGTCATAAACAAACTATGGATAACCCATGGGATGTATATGATAAAACTTTTGCTGAAGGGACTTCACACAATGCAACAATTTCAGATTCAAATGATAAAGGTGCTACAATTATTTTTAATGATGATATNACAGCTTTTGTNCCTAACAGACACCTAGTTAAAGAAGATGGAAATAAGTTAAAGAAGGGTGATACATCAGATTTTAAAGTAATTGAATATAATAAAGACTTTAAAAGAGTTGTAATGTCACATACTGTTTTATTTAATGATCAAGAAAAGAAAAATGTAAAAGAGTCATTNAAGAAAGTTAATGTTAAAGATTCAGATAAATCAACTCTTGGTGATTTAGATGTTTTAGCTGACTTGAAAAAGAAAATGGTTGACGATGAAAAAAAGAAAAAATAATATTTCTTTTAATTATATATTAAAAAAAAGCATCTTATTAAGATGCTTTTTTTTATAGAATTTCTTTAACTAACCAATCTCCTATTTCACTTGTTTTATAAGATTTGTTACCGTTTGCTAAATCTTCGGAAANAATTGATTGTTTAAGTGATGAGTTTACTACGNTTCTAATTAAATCAGCTTCCTTTTTAAGATTAAAAGTATCTTCAAACATCATTGCAGCCGATAAAATTGTAGCTAAAGGATTAGCTATGTTTTTTCCGGCTGCTTGAGGATAAGATCCGTGAATTGGTTCGTAAAGCGATGTTTTAAGGCCAACAGATGCTGAAGGCATTAAACCCATAGATCCAGAAATTACAGATGCTTCATCAGTTAATATATCTCCGAATAAATTTTCAGTAATTAATACGTCATATGAATTAGGCCATTGAACAAGTCTCATAGCTACTGCGTCTACAAATTCATAACTTACCTCAACCGAGGGATAATCTTTTTCTAAAGATTGAACAGTTTCTCTCCAAAGTCTAGATGATTCAAGTACATTAGCCTTATCCACACAACATAATCTATTCGATCTCTTCATTGCTAGTTCAAATCCTTTTACAGCTAATCTTTTTATTTCTTCTCTAGTATAGGTACAAGTATCAAATGCTGTATTTCCATTATCAAGTCTCCCTCTTTTTCCAAAGTAAATACCGCCTGTTAACTCTCTTAAAAAAACTAAATTTGTTCCCTCAATTCGCTCTTTTTTTAATGGTGATTTATCAATTAAAGATGGAAATGTAAATGTTGGTCTAACATTAGCAAATAATCCTAAATCTTTTCTCATTTTTAAAAGCCCTTGCTCAGGTCTTACTTTAGCACTAGGGTCGTTGTCGAATCTAGGATGACCAATTGCTCCAAATAATATAGCATCTGCTTTTAAACAAATTTCATGTGTCTCTTTTGGATAAGGTTCACCAACAGCATCTATAGCTGCCGCTCCTGTAAGTGCGTGCATCCAATTAATGGTGTGATTAAATTTTTTTGCAATTGCATCTGAAACTTTAACTGCTTGTTCTATAACTTCAGGTCCTATNCCATCACCAGGTAATAGAGCTATATTTAATTTCATAATTTACTAATTTGATATAATATTTAACATTTTTTCTGTTGATTTGATAGCTGAAACAGTTTGATCTGAATCTAAACCTCTAGTAACAAATTCTTTATCATTATTTTTCCATGTAATAATTGTTTCACATAAAGCATCAGAATTACTTCCAGGCGGAATTGTTACTGAATAATCTATAAGTTCAGGAAGTATAAATTTATTATGAGAATATATTTTTTTTATAGCATTTATAAATGCATCAAATTGTCCATCACCTGATCCTTTTTCGAAAAACTTCTTACCATTAATTTTTAATTCAATTTCTGCGGAAGGTTTATGCCCTTTTTTATGATTTAATAAGTAAGATTCGATAATTACCTTATTTTTAAAATTTTCACTATTTATCACATCTGAAATTATATAAGGTAAATCTTCTGCGGTTACCTTTTCTTTTTTATCACCAAGTTCAATTATTCTATTGGTTACTTTTTTTATATTTTCATCATTTAATGTAAGCCCTAGTTCTTGTAAGTTTTTTTTAATATTAGCCTTTCCTGAAGTTTTTCCTAATGCATATTTCCTTTTTCTACCAAATCTTTCAGGAAGCAAATCATTGAAATACAGGTTTTTTTTACTGTCACCGTCGGCATGAATTCCAGCTGTTTGAGTAAATACATTATCTCCTACTATCGGTTTGTTTGCTGGTATTCTAAATCCGGTAAATGCTGACACTAATCGGCTAACTTTGAATAAAGACTTTTCTTTTAAATTAATTTTGATATCGGGTAAAAAATCTCTTATTACTGCAGCTACACTTGCCATTGGTGCGTTACCAGCTCTTTCTCCCATTCCATTCACAGTCAAATGTAGACCTTGGCATCCAGCTTTCAAACCCTCGAGTACATTAGAAACACTCAAATCATAGTCGTTATGAGCATGAAAATCAAAATGCATTTCAGGGTATCTTTTTACAATTATTGAAATATATTCAAAAGTCTCATCTGGGCTAAGTANCCCNAGAGTATCAGGAAGCAAAACTCTTTTGACAGGTAACTTATTGATAATATCTAAATACTCAAAAACAAAATCTTTGGAGTTTCTCATTCCATTACTCCAATCTTCTAAATATATATTAGTAACAACNCCTTTATTGTTTGCTTCATTTACAGCTTTAATTACAGAATTAAAATAATCCTTTGGTGATTGTTTTATTTGGTGAGTTAAGTGATTTAANGAACCTTTAGTTAATAAATTTTGTACTCTAGCTCCTGATCTTATCAACCATTCAAGTGAAATGTTATTGTCAAGAAAAGTAAGAATTTCAATTTTATTCAAAAATTTTTTTTCTTTAGCCCAACCTGTAATTTTCCTAACGGCTTCAAATTCACCTTTTGAAACTCTAGCTGAAGCTACTTCGATTCTATCAATTTTTAATTCCTCAATTAGTAATTTAGCTATTGCTAATTTCTCAGATGAAGTAAAAGACATCCCTGAAGTTTGTTCACCATCTCTTAGAGTAGTGTCCATTATTTCAACGTGTCTAACCATTTTTTTTATTATAAAGGGGTTGTTTTCGAAAACGTTTTTATGCTATCCTTAATATTCATTAAATAATCAATATCGTCATATCCATTTAACATGTTTTCTTTTTTGTATGAGTTAATTTCAAATGATTCTGAAATATTTAATTTAACAATCGTAACAGTTTGTTCTGGAAGACTTACAATGATTTCAGATTTAGGATCATCAAAAACAACACTAAAAATTTTATCTAAAAATCCTGACGAAACTTGAACTGGTAAAACTCCAATATTTAAACAATTGCCTCTAAATATATCTGCAAAAAAACTTGATATTACACATCTAAAACCATAATCATAAATTGACCAAGCAGCATGTTCTCTAGACGAGCCTGAACCAAAATTTTTTCCACCAACTAAAATTTTTCCATTAAACTTTTTATTATTTAAAACAAAATCTTTTTTTGGAGTGTCGTCAGAATTATATCTCCAGTCTCTAAATAAATTATCGCCAAAACCAATTCTTTCTGTAGCTTTAAGAAATCTAGCAGGAATTATTTGGTCTGTATCAACGTTTTCAATAGGAAGGGGAACACAGTTGCTTTTTAATATTTTAAATTTTTCGTAAGCCATATCTTAATATAANGTTCTTGGATCNGTTATTTTTCCTGTAACAGCAGCAGCAGCAGCAACTAGAGGGCTAGCTAATAATGTTCTAGAGCCTGGTCCTTGTCTACCTTCAAAATTTCTATTTGATGTGCTTACAGCATATTTTCCAGATGGAATTTTATCATCATTCATTGCTAAACAAGCGGAGCATCCTGGTTCTCTTAGTTCAAAGCCTGATTCGATTAGTATNTCTAATAATCCTTCATCTTTTATGGCTTTTTCNACTTGGTGTGAACCTGGAACTAACCACGCTGTAACATTTGATGCTTTTTTTCTTCCTTTAATNATTTTTGTAAATTCTCTAAAATCTTCAATTCTTCCATTTGTACAGCTNCCTAAAAAGACAAAATCAATATTTTTACCAATCATACTTTGACCTTCATCAAAGTTCATGTAGTTAAGTGATTTCTTGTAAGTTTCTATGCCGCCATCTTGATTTTTTGCTAAAGGAATTTCTTTTGAAATACCTATACCCATNCCTGGATTTGTTCCATATGTTATCATTGGGTTTATCAATTCACCATCAAACTTTAATTCTTTATCAAAAACAGCATCTTGATCTGATTCTAATGTTTCCCAATACTGCATAGCTTTAGTCCAGTTCTTATTTTTAGGAGTAAATTCTCTGTTTTTTATGTAATCAAAGGTTTTAGAATCAGGAGCTATCATTCCTCCTCTTGCTCCCATTTCAATACTTAAGTTACAAACTGTCATTCTACCCTCCATAGACATGTCTCTAAAAACTTCACCTGAATATTCAACAAAATAACCTGTAGCACCAGAAGTTGAAAGTTTTGATATAATAAAAAGAGCAACATCTTTTGGGCTAACTCCTTTACTGAGTTTACCGTCAATTGTGATTCTCATTTTTTTTGGCTTGGGCTGCATGATACATTGAGTCGATAAAACCATTTCAACCTCAGATGTTCCGATTCCAAATGCTATTGCTCCAAATGCACCATGAGTTGATGTATGTGAGTCGCCACAAACTATGGTTGCACCTGGTTGGGTAATTCCGTATTCAGGACCGACAACATGAACAATTCCATTTTTTTCATGACCTAGTCCCCAATATGAAATACCATGCAGTTCCGAGTTCTTTTCAAGAGCTAGTAATTGATTTGCAGAAAGTGGATCTTTTACTGGTAAATGTTGATTTACAGTTGGAGTGTTGTGATCAGCTGTAGCAAATGTTTTTTCAGGAAATAAAACTTTAATTCCTCTTTGTTTAAGTCCTAAAAAAGCTACTGGACTAGTCACTTCATGAACCATGTGTCTATCAATAAATAGAACATCAGGTCCATCTTTAATTTTATGAACTACATGCGAGTCCCAAACTTTATCAAATAAGGTTTTACTCATTTTAATATATTTTATAAAGATTTTTTAATTATAAGTGGAATATCTTCATCTAAGACTTCTTTTTTCATGTCTGCAAATTTTAGAAATTCTGGATAAATTAAATCTAATTCATTTTTAGAAAGATCGTATCCAATCTTTTTAGCTCTGTANGCTAAAGCAGCTCTACCACTTCTTGCAGTTAGAATGATAGCTGATTCATTTACTCCAACATCTAATGGATTAATGATTTCATAAGTTTCTCTATTTTTAATTACTCCATCTTGGTGAATTCCAGAACTATGAGCAAAAGCATTTGCACCGACAATTGCTTTGTTAGGTTGAACTGGCATTCCCATTCCATCAGAAACTAAATTACTTGTGTCAAAAAGTAATTTAGAATTTATATTAGTATCTAAATTTAGATTTGGATGTTGTCTCATTATCATAACTACTTCTTCAAGAGAAGTATTTCCAGCTCTTTCTCCAATACCATTTATTGTACATTCAATTTGTCTAGCTCCATTAATTATTCCAGCAATTGAATTAGCAGTTGCTAAGCCCAAGTCATTATGACAATGACATGAAATTGTAGCTTTATGAATATTTTTTACGTTTTCTATTAAATATTTTATTTTTTCTCCATATTCGTAAGGCAAACAATAACCAGTAGTGTCAGGAATATTTAGCACTGTTGCACCTGATTCAATCATTTTTTCACAAACTCTAGCTAAGAATTCGTTGTCAGTTCTTCCAGCATCTTCAGCGTAAAATTCTACATCTTCTACAAAAGTTTTGGCATACTTTACGGCTTGTGAGCCTATCTCTATAATTTTTTCTCGTGATGACTTGAATTTGTGTTCAATGTGTGAGTCNGATGTACCAATCCCNGTATGTATTCTAGGGCGTTTAGCAGTTTTTAAAGCGTTAGCAGCAACTTCAATATCGTTTTTTACAGCTCTTGTGAGTCCACATACGGTTGCATTTTCTACAATATTTGAAATCTCTACAACAGATTTAAAGTCTCCAGGACTTGAAACAGGAAAGCCAGCTTCTATGATGTCGACTCCTAATTTATCTAGTCTTTTGGCAATAACAAGCTTTTGAGAAGTGTTTAATTTACATCCTGGAACTTGTTCTCCATCTCTTAATGTTGTGTCAAAAATTTTTACAAATTCTTTAGCCATTTGTTTTTTTTACTGTTTTAAGTAAAGCATAAGATGTAAAAGTAATAAAACTGAGTAAATATTTTATGTATTAATTATACTAATTATTACATAAATCCCAAATGACATTTTTTGGTGGATTAGCAGTTATTTTGATTGTCTTTTTAGAAACCGGATGTTGAAATTCAATTTTTCTTGAATGAAGATGTATACTTCCATCTTTGTTAGATCTTGGAAAACCATATTTTAAATCTCCCTTTATTGCCATTCCTTTGTTGGAAAGCTGTGTTCTTATTTGGTGATGTCTTCCTGTTTCTAATCTGATTTCAAGTAAAGAGTATTTGTCAAGAGTGTATATTTGTTTATAATACAAAACTGACTTTTTTGCTTTAATATTTTTATCACTTTTAACATAAGATTTATTTTGTTTATTGTTTTTTAACAAAAAATCTTCAAGTCTAATTTCGTTAGATTCATCAATTTTATAAACAACGGCCCAATAAGTTTTTTTTATACTATTTTCTTTAAACATTTTATTTAATCTTGTGAGAGATTTTGATGTTTTTGTAAATATAATAATACCACTTGTAGGTCTATCTAATCTGTGTGTGATTCCTAAGTATACATTTCCTGGTTTATTATACTTGTTTTTCAGGTAATCTTTAACCTTATCTCCTAGAGTTTTATCGTTAGTTTTATCACCNTGAGTTAATTCACCAGGTTTTTTATTTATTATGATTAAGTGATTGTCTTCAAATAAAATGTTGTCTTGAAACAAATTAATATTGCTCATCTTGATTTGGAAAATCTATATTTTTAACATCTTTGATATAATTTTTAATTGCTTTAGTCATTATTTCATTTAAGTCAACATACCTTCTTAAAAATCTTGGATTAAACTCTGTTGTTAAACCAACTAAATCATGAGTTACTAATACTTGTCCNTCAACATCAGAACCAGCACCAATACCAATAACNGGACTTGAAATTGATGAAGTAACTATTTTTGAAATTTTTGCAGGTATTTTNTCTAATACAATCCCAAAACATCCTAATTCATCCAAAAGNTTTGCGTCTTCAACTAATCTTTTAGCTTCTTCTTCCTCTTTAGCTCTAACTGAATATGTTCCAAANTTATAGATGGACTGCGGGGTTAAACCAAGATGACCCATTACAGGNATACCGGCATTTAAAATTCTTACAATAGATTCTTTAATTTCAGATCCTCCTTCCATCTTGACGGCATGAGCTCCTGATTCTTTCATAATCCTAATGGCAGATCTTAATGCCTCTCCAGAATTTGATTGATAACTTCCAAAAGGTAAATCCACAACTACTAATGCTCTTTTGACTCCTCTCACAACAGATGAAGCGTGATAAATTATTTGATCTAATGTTATTGGTAAAGTAGTTTCATGCCCCGCCATAACGTTCGAAGCTGAATCTCCAACTAAGATTATATCAATCCCTGAATTATCAATAATTTTAGCCATTGAATAGTCATATCCAGTTANCATTGAAATTTTTTCATTTNTGGCTTTCATTTCTTTCAATGAGTGGGTGGTAACTCTTTTATATTCTTTTTTTGACATGATTTACTTTTTTACAAATGTAATTTTATTTTAAAAATATCAACTGACACAGTGTCATGTATATAAATATGGCATAATGATTGAATTATGTGTGATAAATAAAAAACAATATTAAAATGAGTAAAATAATAGGTATTGATTTAGGAACTACAAATTCTTGCGTTTCAGTAATGGAAGGTAATGAACCTGTTGTTATTCCTAATGCCGAGGGTAAAAGAACTACACCGTCTGTAATTGCTTTTGTTGAAGGTGGTGAAATTAAAGTTGGTGATCCAGCTAAAAGACAAGCTGTTACAAATCCCACTAAAACAATTGCTTCTGTCAAAAGATTTATGGGTAATAAGTTTAGCGAGTCTAAAAAAGATGCNGATAGATCTGCTTACAAAGTAGTTAAAGGAGACAATGATACTGCTAGAGTAGATATTGATGGTAGATTGTATACTCCACAAGAATTGTCTGCAATGATACTTCAAAAAATGAAGAAAACAGCAGAAGATTATCTTGGGAACACAGTTAGTGAAGCTGTCGTNACTGTTCCAGCATATTTTAACGATGCTCAAAGACAAGCTACTAAAGAAGCAGGAGAGATTGCTGGTCTTAAAGTTCAAAGAATTATTAATGAACCTACNGCTGCTGCTCTTGCCTATGGACTTGATAAATCTGGAAAAGACCAAAAAATTGCTGTTTATGATTTAGGTGGAGGTACTTTTGATATTTCAGTTCTAGAACTTGGTGACGGTGTTTTTGAGGTTCTTTCAACCAACGGTGACACTAGACTTGGTGGTGATGATTTTGATGAAGAAATTATTAGTTTTTTAGCTGATGATTTCAAAAAGAAAGAGGATATTGATTTAAGAAAAGATCCAATGGCACTTCAAAGATTAAAAGAAGCTGCAGAAAAAGCAAAAATTGAATTATCATCATCTGCTCAAACAGAAATAAATCTTCCTTATATAACTGCTACTGCTTCAGGTCCTAAGCATCTTGTTGTTTCTTTAACAAGATCTAAATTTGAACAACTTACAAGTGACTTAGTTAAAAGGTCTATGGAGCCAGTAAAAAAAGCAATTGATGATGCTGGTTTAAGTATTAATGAAATTGATGAAGTTATTTTAGTTGGTGGTTCAACTAGAATTCCTGTTATTCAAGAAAAAGTCGAAAAGTTTTTTGGTAAAAAACCTTCAAAAGGTGTAAATCCTGACGAAGTCGTNGCAATAGGAGCTGCAATCCAAGGTGGAGTTTTAACTGGAGATGTTAAAGATGTATTACTTTTAGATGTAACTCCTTTGTCTCTTGGAATTGAAACTATGGGAAGTGTTATGACTAAATTAATTGATTCAAACACTACGATTCCAACTAAAAAATCTCAAGTATTTTCTACTGCNGCTGATAATCAACCCTCTGTTGAAATACATGTTTTACAAGGTGAGAGGCCAATGGCTAANGATAATAATACNATAGGTAGATTCCATTTAGATGGAATTCCACCTGCTCCAAGAGGAACTCCTCAAATTGAGGTGACTTTTGATATCGATGCTAATGGTTTAATTCATGTAAC
>JGI26111J50215_1000214_pt1 | contig 12496 bp, 16 predicted proteins | sample AOAMet1_04_M0_20_2_FD_50215 | JGI IMG/M metagenome (IMG submission 50215) | reverse complement strand
AAAGACTGCCGAACAAAACGCAAAAGATTTGCAAGACATCCCAAGCAACTGGGAAGAAATGCAAACGGCAGACATTGACGAGATGGAACAAGTCAAGCTAGAACAAATCAAACAAGATAACCGAGAGCCTATCGAGGAAGAAAGCGAAGAGCGTCAATACTGTATCAGTCGAGCTGACACCCTATAAAATATCTAATACCCTACTAATTTGGTGGGGTATTTTTTTGCCCTCACAAGTTCGGGCTTAGTAAGGATTCGCTAGTCGCTCAGTAAAAGCTAAGAGCAAAGCAATAAGGTTTCGCCTATGACGGCTCACTAAGAGCAAGAGCAAGAGCCATCTTGCAAAGAAAAGCAGGTGCGAATATCCAAATTTTTTTTGTAATTAATATTAATATTCCCTTGACAGGTGGTGTATATATGTTATAATATAATCTACTTAACTAAGAAAGGCGGACAAAATGAAAAGAGATATTATAAAAGACATCACAGAGAATATGGTCAACTCAATAAATGAGCATGGTACAAAGTGGTTAAAAAATTGGGTAGGTGATTCATCATTACCAATTAATATGGTGAGTAAAAAAAATTATTCTGGATTTAATTTCTTTATATTAACAGGTCAACACAGACAGTCGGGAACATGGGGCACACTTAAACAATTTAAAAACGCGGGTATTAGAATTAGGTATGAGGAGATGAGCAAAGCTACTCCAATAATTTATTTTCAAATGCTCGAAGATAAAAAAGACCCAAAGAAAAAAATCCCTTTATTAAGAAATTATAGAGTGTGGAATCTTGACCAATCAGAAGATTTTAAACCCGAAGAAAATGAAAACCCAGTAAAATTTAATCATGAAGTTTCAGAGGAATGGGTAAAAAATACAAAGGCAGTTATTGAACATGGTGGAAATCGTGCTTGTTATTCTAGCGTAACAGATAAAATTAGTATGCCACCTAAAGAAAGTTTTATAAATACTGATGACGCAACCGCAGAACAGAATTATTATGGAACTTTATTTCACGAACTCACTCATTGGACAGGTAATAAATCTCGCATGAATAGAGATTTGGCAAATCATTTTGGAACTAAAGACTACGCATATGAGGAATTGATTGCGGAACTTGGTGCTTGTTTCCAGTCGGTTAAGTTTGGAATTGAGCCACAAGAAATAAATGTTGACCATAAAAAATATATAGCATCATGGTTAAAAGCTTTAAAGGGTGATGTTAAATTTATTTATAAGGCATCGGCTCAAGCAAACAAAGCTGTAAGGTTTCTTGAAGAACTACAAAAAGAGGATATAAAAAAAGTGGCTTAGATCCTACGCTACGCTACGGGTTCGCAACTTTTTTAAACCCTGCTTTTTTAAGTGGGGTTTTTTTTCGCAAAAATTTTTGGATAAGGTTTCGCCTAGTCGGCTCAGTATTGGCAGAGCAAATCAAGAGCGATAAGGTTTCGCCTAGTCGGCTCAGTTTAGAAGAGCAAGAGCAAAAGATAATCGACAATGAAAAAGCTAGTGCGAAAATCGAGGACAAAAAAAACCCCTCAGTTACGAGGGGGAAAAATATATTTTATTACGGAGTTAAACTAATCTTCCTCTGATTTTTTTTCTATAACTTTTTCGAATGTGCCTTTTTGATTTTCAACATATCCTCTCAAGGCATCAATGATTAATGCCACATTGTTTAAAATGTGTGCGTAATGCCCATCAAAATCTATAGTGATTTCATTATTCCAGTTTGCCATTACTTCAATAGAATTGTGCGCATCTCCCAGTTTACAAATAGTTTTTATAACATGTCTATGGTCATAAATTTCTAATGAGTTTTTTTTATTTTCTTTAATGTTCCAGTTAAATTTTAATTGATTGTTTGTCATTTTTCTTACTCCGTATTATTAAAAAGTGTCTTTCTTTGTAACTGAGTCTATTATAACATTTCTACACCTTTATTATAGTTAATTATAAATTATTTCATATTATGAATTTCTTTCAATAAGGGCTTGACATAGTCATTATTTTACTTGACTAAAAAGTAGTTCAACTGATAAAATCTTACATAGTTTATGAGCAGTGACAAAGAGCCAGAATATTTATTTATCTAGTAATAAAAATATATTTCTGTGTTGCTCTTTCGTGGTAGATAAATTAGGAAAGGTTCTCTACCCCTCTTANATTTACTTTGCTCTCACAAATGGGCGTAACTAAGCTCCTCTGTCGCTAAGTTACGCATTAAAGGACGAGCCTAAGAGTCGGCTCGGTACAGCAAGGCAAAGGCGCACCAGCTAAACAAGTGGCTGGTGAAGGGCTTTGCAAAGAACGCAAAGTATTTCTTTGTGCTCGGGCTAGAATAAGCCTAGAATAATATGAGTTGGGTTTGACTCCAATTATTTCCAGCCTTATTGCCAGCCCTCGCAAAGTCAACGGCTCTGTAACAAAGCAAAGCTTTGTTTATTTTAATACAATGCCTAAAGGCATTGACCTTTGAAAAGCATACGCTTTTCAACCTCCCCTACGGGGAGGCTCATGCTTGCATGAGAAGGAATATAAACCCTCCAACTTACAAAAAACAGAATTTCATTTTTTAATTGTGTTATAATACCCACAAGACAACTCTAATCTGAGCCTTATGGCAGAACCTAAAAGAAAAGCAGGAAACCCTAACTTCCACAAGGGTATGAAACCTTTGAACCCAGCAGGAAGAACTAAAGGCTCTGTTAATAAGTATGCTGCTCTTTCAAGAGAATTAATGTCGACTAAGTCGCCAGAGATTGTAGCAAAGGTATTAGAGAAAGCATTAGAGGGGGATGTACATTGTTTAAAAATGTGTTTAGACAGAATACTTCCTGTTCACAAAGCTGTAGATTCTACACGCACTAAGGCTGATGCCCAAGTAATAATTAATGTTTCCTCTCTGGAAGGCATACAACAAAAACTTGATGTGACTCCAGAGGGTGAACTTATTGAACCAGAAGAAAAATCTGATGATGAGGTTATTGTTAATATAGACTCAACACCAATGGCGGATAAGTTTGGCTGAATTAGACATTAATTTACACCCTGCTCAACTGCAGATATTCCAATCCAACAAAAGATTTAAGATAGTCGCTGCTGGAAGGCGATTTGGAAAGTCCTACCTATCTGCTTGGTTATTGCTCATTAATGCTATACAGTCAGAATCTAAAGATGTATTCTATATAGCACCGACCTTTCAACAAGCCAAAGACATTATGTGGTCTATGTTGAAAGAATTAGGAAGAGATTTAATAACCCAAGCATACGAGAACACCGCAGTTCTTACTCTGATAAATGGTAGGAAGATATACTTAAAGGGCAGTGATAGACCAGAAACCTTGAGGGGCGTGGGCTTGTCATATGTCGTGCTAGACGAATATGCTTCTATGAAGCCTATTGTATGGGAACAAATCATAAGACCTACACTTGCTGATGTAAAAGGTAGAGCCTTATTTATAGGTACACCTGCTGGTAAAAATCATTTCTTTGATTTGTATCAAGACGCATTAGAAGATGAGGAAAACTGGGATGCGTTTCAATTCACCTCTATTGATAATCCTTTCTTACCACAAGAAGAGATACAGGCTGCGAGTAAGTCAATGTCCTCAATGTCGTTTAGGCAAGAGTTTGAAGCGTCATTTGAAACCTTTAGTGGTGGTATATTTAAAGAAGAGTGGTTTAAAGAAGATGAAGAACCAGATGAAGGTAACTATTGTATCGCTATTGACCCAGCAGGTTATGAAGATAGTGAGAAGGAAAGAAACCTTAAACGCTCTCGATTAGACGAAACATCTATTGCGATTGTTAAGATTGACCGTGATAAGTGGTGGGTTAAAGATATAATACATGGTCGCTGGAATATTAAAGAAACAGCTAAAAAAATTCTTGGTGCTGCGGTTAGGGTTGAGTGTAACTCTGTAGGTATAGAAACTGGAGCATTGCGTAATGCTATATTACCTTATTTGGAAGATGAAATGAGGACAGAAAACAAGTGGCTGTCGCTAATAGAGTTGCGTCATGGTGGTAAAAAGAAAACAGATAGAATAACATGGTCGCTACAAGGTAGAATGGAACATGGTCAGATAACATTTAATCCAGATAAAGACTGGAGGGCGTTTAAAAACCAAATGTTAGATTTTCCAAACAGGATGGCACATGACGATTTGCTTGACTCACTCGCCTATATTGACCAAGTAAGTGTCAGCGACTTCGCCCACACAATTGAATTAGAAGAAGAATGGAGTCCAGTAGATGATATTGCAGGATATTGAAGATTTAAATGATAAAGATTATGAAGATGTATTACAGTTTAGTGCTGATGAGTCTACCTTAAAGTTAAGGTATGTTGCAGCACTTTCTATTATTGCAAATTTTGCAAATGACATAGACCCTACTTTAGTACCCGATGATGAAAAAGTAGACTTATCTATATGTAAGATGATTATGGATGGTCATATTGAAATAGAAGAACTCATTGATACTATACATTAATACTGTGTTTTGTGTTATAATCGCAAGAATTTCTTAGGAATAAACTTTTATGCTTGACAAGAAAGAACAACAATACCAAGCCCTAGCTAGTTGGCTGAATTATAGACTGGATGGTTGGAGGGCACACCGAGAAATTAACTATACTTCCAAGTGGGATGAATATTATCGTCTATGGCGTGGTATATGGGATTCAACTGACCGAACAAGAACAGCAGAACGCTCAAGAATTATAGCACCAGCCCTACAACAAGCAATTGAATCCTCTGTTGCTGAACTCGAAGAAGCAACATTTGGCAGGGGAAAATGGTTCGACATCCAAGATGACATGCTTGACGCTGATAACTCAGAAGCAGAGTACATTCGTAATTTATTACAAGAAGATTTGGAAAAGACTGGTGTAAAAGACGCATTAGCAGAGGTATTTCTTAATGGTGCTATCTATGGAACAGGTCTTGCAAAGATTGTTGTCAACCAAACAGTAGAAAGAGCACCTTCAGAACAACCTGTTGAGGGTTCAATGACTGGTATGAGAGGTATTACAGAGTATGCGTCTATTGATGTTAAGATAGAACCTATATCTCCAAAAGAATTTCTTATTGACCCTGCTGCAAATAGTATTAATGAAGCATTGGGTGTCGCCCACGAAGTAATCAAGCCTAGATACCATGTAGTTCAGGGTATTCAATCAGGAGTATACCGAGATGTACCCCTTGATGGTGATTATGATACAGTTAAGATGGGCTTTGACTCAGAAACACGACAGGCTGATGAGTCTGATTCAGTTAAGATAACAGAATATTGGGGCTTAGTACCCAAGAGATTCCTTAAAGCCAAAGCTGACAAGGATGACTTTGAATATACAAAGAAAGATGAGTTGGTTGAAGCAGTAGTAACTATATGTAACGATGAATACATCTTGCGTGTAGAAGAAAACGCCTTTATGATGGAAGATAGACCCTTTATATCCTACCAGCATGACATTGTACCAAACAAATTCTGGGGGAGGGGGGTCGCTGAAAAGGGGTATAACCCACAAAAAGCATTAGATGCAGAAATGAGGGCGAGAATAGACTCATTGGCTATGACTACTACTCCAATGATGGCTGCTGACGCAACCAGACTACCAAGAGGAACTAAATTTGAGGTTCGTACAGGCAAAACTGTACTTACTAATGGTAATCCTAGAGAGGCACTCATGCCTTTAGACATGGGGCAAACAGACCCATCTACATTTAATCAAGTGTCTAGTTTACAGAACATGATTCAAATGGGAACAGGTAGTGCCGATATGGTTCAACAACAAGATACAGCTAGTGGTATGAGTATGATGCAATCTGCGTCTATTAAACGCCAAAAGCGTACTTTAATGAACTTCCAAAATACATTCCTTATCCCAATGATTAATAAATCAATGTGGCGTAAGATACAATTTGATGTCGAAAGATACCCTGTCAGTGATTATAAGTTTGTACCTTATTCTACTATGGGTATTATGGCTAAAGAGTTAGAAATGCAACAAATGGTGCAGATGTTACAAGCTATACCAAAGGATTCACCTGCATTTAATGTTATATTACTTGCAATGATGCAAAATTCTAGCATACATAATAGAGATGCTATTGTTTCTGGTTTACAACAGGGCGAACAAGTAGACCCACAGATGGCAGAGATGCAACAAATGGGAGTACAGCTACAAGTCCAACAAGCACAAGCTGAGATTAACAAAACAAACGCAGANGCACAAGAAGAACAATCAAGAGCGATGTTACATCAAGCACAAGCTAGTGCATTACAGCAAACAGATGTAGATATGGCTGAAAAGCAGATAAAAATTGCTAAACTAGGTGCAGATGTTGAAAGACAGTTATCTGAAACAGCTAGAAATGTACCAGAAGTAGAGCATCTTAAATCTGAAACAATATTAAACCTAGCTAAAGCTAGAGCAGAGGGAACTAAGTCTACTATTAGTCAAAGAGTACAGTGAAAACAGACGAACAATTCTTGATGGACAGAATGTCTATGATGGAAACAGATGGTTGGCTAGATTTAAAAGAAGATATGTCAAATTTAGAATCTAATATTACTAATGTAGATAATATTAATTCTGAGCAAGACCTTTGGGCAGTCAAGGGTCAGTTGCGAGTTATAAACTTTATATTAAGTTTAGAAACAGCAACTACAATAGCGTTGGAAGAACTCCAAGATGGAAATCCAACATAGTTAAACTTCATAACCCTACGAGGGCGGAGAAAAAATGAGTATAGTAGTAAATGACACACCAGCAGGAGAACCTGTAGAACAAGCAGTAGTAGAAGAAGCAGTTGAGGTACAAGCAACAGCAGAACCAGAAGGTAATGTAGTTGAAGAAACCACAGAAGTTGAAATACCTGCTAAATATTCGGGAAAAACTCTCAATGATGTAATTGAGATGCACCAAAATAGCGAACAGCTATTAGGTAAACAAGGAACAGAAGTTGGTGAACAACGGAAATTAATCCAAAGTTTACTTGAGGCACAGAACAAATCACAAACTACTATAGAAGAGCCACAAGAAGATGCAACTAGTTTTGAAGATACTTTTTATACTGACCCTGCAAAAGCAGTCAACTCAGCTATTGAAAATCATCCAGAAGTACTAGCTGCAAGAAAAGTACGAGCCGAACAACAACAACAACANCAGTTGAATGTTCTTGANAAGGCATATCCAGACTGGGAAANTCGTGTCGCAGACAAGAATTTTCAAGATTGGGTAGGTGCTAGTGAAGTGAGGAAAGATATTTTCCGTAAAGCTGACACAGACTATAGACCAGACTTTGCTATTGAACTTTTTGATATGTACGATAAAATAAATATGGTACAAAAAACACAAGAAGTACAAAAGAAAGAAAAGGCTAAAGTTGATAAAGCATTACGACAAACTGTATCTGAAACTCGTTCCACACAATCTGTCGGTGGCAAGAAAATGTATAGGAGGTCTGATTTAATCAACCTTCAAATTACAGACCCCAACCGATATGCGTCACTTTCTGATGAAATTCAAGAAGCGTATGCAGAAGGAAGGGTTAAATAATCATTTAATGGAGAAGTAAAATGGCTTTAGGTTCAAACCAAGTAACGACTACTATCGCCAACAACTTCATCCCCGAACTATGGAGCGATGAAGTTATTGGTGCGTATAAGTCAAATCTAGTGGTTGCTAACCTAGTAACTAAGCTATCTCATAAAGGTAAGAAAGGTGACTCGATTCACATTCCTGTACCCGCAAGAGGTAGTGCAAGTGCTAAAGCAGCAAACACACAAGTAACACTATCAGCAGCTACCAACACAAAGGTAACTGTGTCAATTGATAAACATTATGAATATTCTAAGCTGATTGAGGATATTGCAGAGGTACAAAGTTTAGCAAGTATGCGTAAGTTTTATACTGACGATGCTGGATACGCTTTGAGTACACAAGTGGACTCTGACCTTTTTGCTTTAGGCGAAGGTTTACAGGGTGGTACTGTAGGTGGTACTGGTGCAGCTTCTTGGGAAACAGCAGTTATCGGTTCAGACGGTAGCACAGCTTACACAGGAAACTCATCAAACGCAGCAGACATTACGGATGCTGGTATTAGAAGAATGATTCTAACGCTTGATGATGCAGATGTACCAATGGATGGTCGTTCATTAGTACTACCACCAATCGCAGCTAATGACTTACTGGGAATCAATAGATTCACAGAGCAACAGTTCATTGGTTCTGGTGATGCTATTAAGACTGGCAAGATTGGTCAAATCTATGGTGTTGATGTGTTCATTTCATCTAACTGCCCTTCAGCTTCAGGTAACTCTGGTGCTGATAGAGTTGGTATGTTACTACACAAAGACGCTCTAGTTCTAGCTGAACAGGTTGGCGTGCGTTCGCAGACACAATATAAACAGGAATACTTAGGTGACTTGTTTACAGCAGATACTATTTACGGAACTGCTGAGTTGCGTAATGATGCTGGTGTAGCGTTTGTAGTACCAGGAACTTAATAGTTAATTAAGTTGAAACCCCTTCTCACGAGGGGGTTTTTCTGAATTAATTAGGAGTTTACATGCCTTTCTACGATTTCAAATGTGAAGAAAACCACATAAGCGAAACACTAACTTCTTTTGATGCAATGCAAATGGGTATAGATTGCCCTATATGCGGTAAACATGCAGAACGGATATTTTCAATTAATGATGTTAGACCTAGTTATGGTTATGAAATGACTAGATTTGCACAAAGAGAAAAGAAAAGACTAAGTAAGGATAAATTTAATGGACATATTTGACGACACATGCGAACATGACTCAGTAGAGAACCTTGAACTAGAAAGGTTTAAAACTAAGATAAGAGAAATCTGGTCAAGATTACTTGATGAGTGTTATGCTAAATATCCTACAGAGGATATGGACTTAGAGCATTTTAAAGAACATAACGCTTTACAATTTGCTGATGAGCCACAACCTGTAGATGAAATAGACAATCTTATGGATATGTTAGATGATTTAATGAACCCAAAAGAAGAGTTAGACCCTATATCAAGTGGAGGTAAAGCACCTAAATACGGTGGAAGTACCTTAAAATCAAATAACGAACAAGGAAATAAAGAAGCAGGTACATATGAATATAAACACACAAATTCAAAAACTCCAAGCGACTCTCGTTCTGGAGGTAAAGGTGGCTCGTATGAGGGTACGCCATCAGGTTCAATTTCTAAAAGAAAAGATGCAAGAGTTATTAGAAGTTTTTCGCCTATGGCTGAAAGCCTTAAAGAAGAGTTAAAAGAGTTAATAGATAGGCAGCGTGTAGGTAAAAGACGACAACTGTTTAGAGCATAATGGCTAAAAAGACTCGAATTGACAGACGAGGTAAGATAAGAAGCCTAGTAAGAAGCTTTCCTACAGGCAACAAACCTCATTGGTNGATTACTAAAAGAGCAGCAGTTGACCGAAGAAGAAGAATTATTGATGAATTATGGTTCACTGAAACCATAACCTTATCTGATAGTATAGAAAAATCTCAAGAAAGAAGTTTTACCGACACTGTAACACAGAGTGATACAGTAAGTATTAATGATGAAAAAGTAGTTATCAATAGCGTTACTGCTGCTGATGATGGCACTATAGGAAAAGATTTTCAATCACCTACTAATGCCAGTTCATTCAGTTTGTCAGACAGTATCGGCTTTGAATTAGCTAGTTCAAACTCTACTTTTAATACAGCTAAAATAAACGATTTCTTCTTCAATGGTGAAGGAGATGACTTTGAGTTCTTTACGGACTCAGTAACAACTGCTGATGCTATTTCATTACATACCAATAAAGGTATAAGTGAAACTGCATCAACATCTGATTCGATAGGTTTGAATCTTCAGTTATTTAAAACAGAAACTGTCAACACTACAGACTCTATTTCAGTAGCTAATGAACCAAGCTTTACGAGTGCAGCAACGATATCCGATGGCTTATCATTTAATGCTCAAGTAGCAAAGACTGATGGGGTAAGTGCTAGTGATAGTATAGGAATGTCTTTAATAGTGCCTAGTGTATTTAACACTAGCATTATAAATTTATCTCAAATCAATTAGGAGAAGTAAAAATGTTTACAGAAAACTTTAAAGTTACTGGACAAGTAACTATCCAGAAGAACGGAGAAGTAGTTAGAGATATACCTAACACTATCGTTACTGCTGGAAAGAATGATATAGCTAGTTTAATTACTGGTGCGGGTTCAGTGATGACTCATATGGCTGTCGGCACAGGTACAACCAGTGTAGCAGCAGGTGATACTACATTAGGAACAGAGAATGATAGAAATGCTCTATCGGTATCTGGTGGAGCACCAAGTACAAATACAATAGTCTATACAGGCGTATGGGCAGCAGGTGATGGAACAGCAGCTATTACAGAAGCTGGTTTATTTTCAGCATCTTCTGGTGGTACTATGTTGGCTAGAACAGTATTTAGTGCTGTTAATAAGGGTGCTGGTGATATTCTTACAATCACTTGGACAGTTACAATTTCATAAGGGGGTTAAAAAATGCCTGTAATTTATTCAAATAATGCCTCGACAAGTTTAAGTTCGGGCATTAATAACTCAACAACAACAATACCAATTTCTAGTGCTAGTGGTTTTCCCACTATAGGAACTGACGAATATTTCTTTGCTACTATAGCAAACACATCAAATACTAAGATTGAAGTAGTTAAAGTAACTGCTGGTACTACATCACTTACAGTAGTCAGAGCACAAGGTGGAACTTCAGCACAAGCGTTTGACTCTGGTGATAACTTTCAACTTCGTGTAACTGCTGATACTTTAGAAGCAGCTACTAAAACAGATGTTAATATTACTGGTGGTGCTATTGCTGGTGCAGCTATTACTAACGATGTAATTGATAGTCAGCACTACGCAGCAGGAAGTATTGATTTAGAACATATGTCAAGTGAATCTGTAGATGAGGATAACTTAGTTATTTCTAACGCAGGTAGTAACGGACAATACTTACAAAAACAAACAGGTAACACAGGTGGATTAACTTGGGCAACTGTTGATACTACAACACTACTACCATTAGCTGGTGGTGCTATGACGGGTGCTATCACAACTAACTCTACCTTTGACGGTGTAGATATTGCTACTAGAGATGCTGTATTAACAAGCACAACAACAACTGCTAATGCTGCTCTGCCAAAAGCTGGTGGTGCGATGACAGGAGCAANTAGCTNNTANTNNNACANTTGATGGTAGAGATGTAGCAACAGATGGTACTAAACTAGATGGTATAGCTTCAAGTGCTAATAACTATGTACACCCTAATCATAGTGGTGAGGTTACATCGACAGCAGATGGTGCTACGGTTATTGCAGATAACATAGTAGACGAAGCTAACTTAAAGATTTCAAATGCTGGTAGTAATGGACAATTCCTTAGTAAGCAAACTGGCAATACTGGTGGATTAACTTGGGCAACAGTTACTATGGAAGATTTTATTCCAAATGGTACTGTTATGGCTTTCTTTCAGTCATCAGCACCAACGGGTTGGACTCAAGTTACATCTCAAAACAACAAAGTATTAAGAGTAGTTTCGGGAACTGGAGGTGGTACAGGTGGTACTTGGGCAACAAGTAGTGGTGTAACAACTTCATCAGGTGGAGCGCATACTCACTCAACTCCATCTCACTCACATAGCCATAGCTTATCAGCGGGTAGCCACACACTAAGTACAAGTCAAATGCCTTCTCATAATCATACATGGACTAGAGGTACTAGTACCTCAGGAAATATGACACCTGGTTCTGAGGCGGGTTCTGGTAGTGCGTCTGTGTCTACAAGTCATACAGGTGGCAGCGGTTCACACTCGCACAGTTTATCAGGTTCGATTTCAAGTGGCGGTTCGGGAACTTCGGGTTCAGCTGGTGCACACACACATACAATAACTGCACCACAGTACATTGATGTTATAATTTGTAGTAAAGACGCATAGGAGATAATATGGCAATAATTACAATACATAAAAATGACTCTACAATAACAGTAGATGGATTTGCTACATTTGAACAAGATGTTTCAGCACTAGCAAATAATATATGGGTAGTACAGTTTAATTCAAGTTCTAATACTGGACATATTGAATATACAGATGGTACAGCTAATGAAGATATTACTTCAATAACATCAGATATGCAGGCTTTAGTTGATGCTAACGCTTCTGCAAAATCTACAGCCGATGAAGCAGCTTCAGATGCAGCAGACGCACAAACAGCGTTAGAAGCTACTTATGGTTTTAAAAGACAAGCTGAATATCCATCAATAGGCGACCAGTTAGATTCGTTGTTTCACGCAGGAACATTTGACTCAACAATGACAGCAACAATTCAAGCAGTTAAAGATAAATATCCGAAGTAAAAGTGTATAATGTAGGTTATGCCCAAAGGAAAAAAAGAGTTAGAAGTAGAGTTTACCTGCCCTCTCG
>JGI26111J50215_1000201_pt1 | contig 12852 bp, 12 predicted proteins | sample AOAMet1_04_M0_20_2_FD_50215 | JGI IMG/M metagenome (IMG submission 50215) | reverse complement strand
CTGATGATACGATTGTCATGACGGTCAGAGCAACTGCCTTTGAGCATGCTGAAGATGGTGGTTCTGCTGCTGTAGAAGCGTTGTCTCCTGCAATGCCAGAATCAAACTCCACATTTATCTCTCTTCAAGAGTCACAATCAGAGCGTCCAGAACTAACTACTGCAGAGCGCATTGTATCTGGCGGTAGAGGGCTTGGGTCTAAAGATAACTTTGCAATGATTGAGCAGTTAGCAGATAAATTAGACGCCGCAGTTGGTGCCTCAAGGGCTGCAGTTGACGCCGGGTTTATTTCTAATGACTATCAAGTTGGACAAACTGGAAAGGTTGTTGCGCCTAAGCTTTACCTTGCTGTTGGAATTTCTGGAGCGATTCAGCATCTTGCTGGAATGAAAGATTCTCAAGTTATTGTCGTGATAAACAACGATCCAGACGCACCAATGTCAAGGATGGCTGATATAGTCTGGCAGGTCGACTTATTTGATGCACTTAATGAATTAAACGCTTATCAGGTATAAAATAGTAATTAATGGATAGAGAATCGATTGAATATGATGTTGTAATAGTGGGTGGCGGTCCATCAGGGCTCGCTTCCGCTTGCAAACTCAAGCAGCTCAATCCAAACCTCTCTGTCTGTCTCCTAGAAAAAGGATCTGAAATAGGCTCCCATATTCTCTCAGGTGCAGTTTTTGAGCCTAAAACGCTCTTTGACTTGTTTCCTGAAGATGCTAAAGATTGTCCAACACTCAAAACCAAGGTTGCCAAAGATGAGCTGTTCTGGTTAACAGGAGAGAACAAAAGTATCAAAGTGCCCTCTTGGTTAATGCCAAAGAGTCTTCATAATAAGGGCAACTACATTATTTCTTTGGGCGAACTCTGTCAATGGATCTCTGAAAAGGCGATGGAGCTTGGAGTTGATATCTTTCCAGGCTTTCCAGCTCAAAGNTACATTAAAGATGAAAGTGGNAGAGTTATTGGTATTTCAACCGGTGANATGGGGATTGATAAAGAAGGCAACCAAAAAGGTACCTACACACCNGGNATGGACATTCTTGCAAAACAGACCATTTTTGCTGAAGGCGCACGGGGNCACCTAGGTAAGCAGCTTATCAAAGAGTTCAACCTTGATGAAGGCAAAACGCCGCAACACTTTGCAATTGGATTTAAAGAAGTCTGGGAAGTTGAGAACGACATGTATAGTGCTGGGGATGTTGTCCATACAATGGGTTGGCCGCTCAACGAAGGAACAACCGGAGGCGGCTTCCTTTACCATTTTGATAACAATCGTATTGCTGTAGGCCTGATTGTTGACCTCAACTATACTAATCCAAGTCACAGCCCTTTCCAAGAATTTCAACAGTTTAAAAAACACCCAAAAATTAAACAATTTTTAGAGTCAGGTAAGCGTGTTTCATACGGCGCTAGAGCAATCACTAAAGGCGGTATAAATTCACTTGTGAAGATGGACTTTAATGGTGGCATGATTATTGGTTGTGACGCTGGAACTCTTAATCCAAGTAAGATTAAAGGAAGCCATTGCGCGCTCCAGTCAGGCATTTTAGCTGCTGAATATATTAACAAAATACTTTCAGAAGAGATATGTGAATTTGATGATTTATTTAAAAGTAGTGCACTCTATAATGAGCTTTACAAGTCGCGTAACTTCAGTGCAGCAATGCACAAGTTTGGCTTTTATATAGGTGCTGCCTATAACTTTATAGAGTCAAATATCTTTAGAAATTCATTGCCAGTCACTATCAAAGATGAGCAAAGGGATTGCGACTCGCTAAACTTAAATAATCCACTCTATTCCAAAGAGTACCCTGCCCCAGACAATGTTTTAAGTTTTGATATCACTTCATCACTATTTCTCTCAGGTACAAATCACGAGGAAGATCAGCCCGTTCACCTTAAATTAACTGACCCTTCTATCCCGTTGAATCGTAATAAAGAGCTGTTTGATGAACCAGCACAAAGGTACTGCCCTGCTGGCGTCTATGAGATTGTTGACAAAGAAGGTGAGGACTATTTTCAAATCAACGCTCAAAACTGTCTTCACTGTAAGACCTGTGACATAAAAGATCCATCACAAAACATTAACTGGGTACCGCCAGAAGGCGGAGGCGGACCAAACTACATAGGAATGTAGAGCTACTTACACTGATTTGCNGTTACAACNACCGTATTAATNATTTCATCAACGCTGCAACCTCTAGATAAGTCATTGACTGGCTTTGAGAGNCCTTGAAGGATTGGGCCAATCGCTCTAGCGCCAGAGAATCGCTGGACTAATTTATAGCCTATATTCCCAGCATCCAGATTCGGGAAGATAAACACATTGGCAGGTGGCAAGAAAGAAGAATCTGAATCTTTGATTTTTAATACGTCTGGATCTAGTGCAGCATCCAGCTGAACATTACCGATAACGTTAATATCTGGAAGTGATGATCTTAGAAGCTCAGTTGCCTCTCTTACCTTATCCACCTCAGCATGCTTAGCACTCTGATTAGTAGAAAATGAAAGCATAGCGAGTTTAGGGCTCTGTGTTAGAAAAGATTGCGCCGTCTCGTAAGCNCTTTTAGCAATCTCAGCCAACTCTTCAGAATTTGGATTAATATTCATTGCGCAGTCAGAAAAAATCAAGTTGCCGCCATACATACTATGATTATCGTCAAAAACCATTAAGAACAAGCTTGAAACCAGCTTACTTCCCTCTGCAACCCCAACAATCCTCAGTGCGTTACTCAGGACTTCTTGGCTCGGCGTTATTGCGCCAGTAACAACCCCATCAACATCTCCCCTTTGAAGAGCCATCATAGCAAAGACACTTTTATTTGAAAGCATCTCTAATGCTGATTCGACTGTCACACCTTTATGTTTTCGTAGCTCAAATAATGTCTGCGCATATTGTGCTTTCAAATCTTCGTTTTTTGGGTTGATTGACTCAAGCCCCAAAGAAGATGCAGACTCTTCATCAAAAAGGACTATTTGAGCTATTTTTTGATCTTTAATTGACTTGGCTGCCGCTATGATTCTGGAGTCAGTCGATTCAGGTAATAAAATTCGAGGATATTTGCTTTTAGCCTTGCTGGTTAAATCATCAAGTAATGCCATAAATGAGTCTCTTTAAGGATAGACATAGTTTACCCGAAAATGGTAAATTTTTTATATCTTGAGAATTAAACTCAATTCTAATTTAAGCCCTGCCGTATTGACTTGCAATTTTAAGTCTTTGAATTTTTCCTGAAGGGCCTTTGGGTAAAGGCTCATCTACAAAAATAATCTGTCTGGGGGTTTTATATTCACCAAGGTCAGCCTTGCATAGGTCAAGAAGTTCCTTCTCATTTGCAACAAGATCGTCCTTTAAAAAGACACAGGCTGATATTTCTTCACCATAGTTATCATCTTCAATACCGAAGGTGCAAGCTTCTAATACAGCGTTATGCTTGTATAAAGTATCATCAATCTCTCTTGGTGAGATGTTTTCACCACCCTTTATGATAAGCTCTTTCTTTCTTCCTGTTATGAAGAAGAACCCATCTTCATCTTCAACACCAAGGTCGCCTGTTAAAAAATAGCCATCCTCATTGAAGGCTCCAGAAGTTGCCTCTTCATTCTTAAAATATTCTAATAAAACGTTGTCACCTTTAATGACTAACTCTCCTGTATTTCCATGAGAAAGGTAACTACCGTTATCTGCTATGACTCTGACTTCATTGCCGTAAGCTTTTCCAGCAGAGCCATGCTTTCCATTGGTAGGTGGGTTGGACAGTATTTGAGCGGCTGTCTCAGTTAGTCCCATCGTTTCAATAATCTTCACGCCAAACGTTTTTTCAAACTTCTTGTGAACCTCTGGTGAAAGAGGTGCTGAAGCAGAGCGACCAAAGCGCAAATTTTTCAGTTCTAATGCTTTAACATTAAAATTATCATTTAATAAGTAATTAATAATCGTTGGAACAACACTAAACCAGCTGCATTCATATTTTTCAATTATTTGCCAAAAATTCTTAACACTGAACTTGCCAACCGTCACCACGCAGCTATTACTAACTAGCGCACTTGCAATGGATACCATTTCAGCATTAATATGATAGAGCGGTAATACACAGAACGAAATATCACTCGAACTGATCTCGTGAGCGATGACCGTGTTCCTGCCCCCAGCAATTACATTTTTATGAGATAAAAGAGCGCCTTTTGGAACGCCTGTTGTCCCAGATGTATAAATTAAAACTGCTGGTGTATCTGGATGAGTTAAGGTCATTGCCTCATCTAATGAATCTTTATCAGCAATCTTTAGACTATCAATTTGACTATACTCTACAACACTTGCATCTGAAGCACTCAAAATGTCTTTGAACTTATCAGTGTAGAAGCTTGATGCAAAGATGATTTTGCACTCTGAGTGATCAATTGTATATTTGATTTGTTTAGAGCCTGCTAGGACGTTCAAAGGAACGATGACAACGCCATGGTACATTGCACCAACAAAAAGCAGCGTTGAGGCGTAACCATTATCAAGCATAAATCCAACCTTGTCATTTGAATGAATGCTGTTTGCTTTAAAGNAAGNGCCTAANGCGAGTATATCTTTTTGAAGCTGACTGTATGACACGTGAAGATTTAGATCTGCATCAATTAGGAAATTTTTCTCAGGTGTATCAGAAGCATACTGATCAACTAACTTTGTCACTGTTGAGCTTTTCAAGGAGTACTTTTCCCAGTAATCCGAGAAAATATCTTTTTCAGATGGCTCATCAGGTTCAATAGTTTTGACAATTTTGGTAATGTTTAGATAGTGCTTGTAATTTAAATTTTCATCAGTGACATTGTTGCCCCAGGTTCCGCAGCCCATTGATAAAGAAAATGGAAGTCCATTATCAAAATTACCGCCAGTCGCAAAGCAGTGAGCTTGGTTTACAATAACTCTGCACACTGGAAGCTCCATTCCAAGCCTTTCTATGTTGTCTTCGTTTTGGCTATGAATGCCGCACGAGTGTCCTTTACCTTGATTTTTTAAAATCAGTGTTGCAATTTCAACTGCATGACNAAAGTCTTTTGCTTTATATACTGCCAAAACAGGGGACAGCTTTTCCATTGAAAATGGAAAGTCTAGACCTACATTTTGCTCCTCTACCATGAGGAATTTTGAGCTCAAATGCTTACCTTTAAGGCCAACAAGTGTAGCTATTTCGTTTGACTTCTTAGCTATGATGTCTCTATTGATAATGCCATTTTCACTCCACATGCCTTGTTGGAGTATTTTTTTCTCTTGGATGTCTAAGAGGGAGCCACCCTCTTCCTCTAGAGATTTAATTAGTTCTTCATAAACACTCTCTAGAACTATGATGCTATTCTCAGAGGAGCAGCTAGTTGCATTATCAAACGTTTTTGAAGTCATAATTTTGTGAGACGCATCATTAAGATTAGCGCTCTCATCAATAATGGAGGGGACATTGCCAACTCCTACTCCAAGCGTTGGAGTCCCACTCTGAAGCGCCCTTTGAATATTGTTTTGAGAGCCTGTTGCGACAATTAAATCTACAAGTTTAGATAGCTCATTGGTGTCTTCCTTGCTGATCGGCTCAGGCAGGGACTGAACAATGTTTTTTGGAGCTCCAATTCGAGTAAGTGCTATTTGGATAAGCTCGACAACACGCGTACAAACTTTAGCACCTTTTGGTGATGGCGCAAGAATGATTGCATTTCTACACTTTAAAGCATTGATGACTTTATTAAGGGGAGTTGCAACTGGGTTTGTAGAGGGCACAACTGCCCCAATAACGCCAACAGGCCTGGCTATTTCAATGATGCCTTTTTGAACATTTTGATCAATAATGCCGACCGTTTTTACGCCCTTTAAATCTCTTAAAAGTCCCAGTGTTTTACGTCGATTTTTGCGTTTTTTATCTTCAATATTTCCAAGACCCGTATCTTTAACTGCCATCTCGGAGAGTTCTTGGTTATTTTCTGGCTGAATAATCTCCCAGGCTACCGCTAATATTAATTCATCAACTTGCTCTTGGGAGTAGTTATTGATTGTTTCTTGAGCTTTTTTCGCATTAGCGACTAGCTTTTCAATTAAGGTGTTGTGTTGGATCGTCATTTTGAATTATTGTTAATAAGATTTGCTAGGGAGCAAAACTCCCTAGCAAAATTAATTTTCAATAGATTTTACTTTATTGAAGACCAGCCAAAAGATCTGTTAAATAAGCCTGTCTTTCATTCCACATGCTTATAACCTCATCTCTATTCATTATTCTTGCAGGCGAGTTAGTTGACTTCATTTTTCCTACAGTCTTCTTTTCACCAAACATATTTGGCACTTTACTAGCAAGATAGTCAATAACATCCTGTGGAGTTCCTGCTGGAACCATCAATCCACGGAAGTTAACACTTGAATCATCAACGTCAACACCGCTCTCCTGAAGTGTAGGTACGTCAGGCAAGTACTCATGTCTTGATAGGTCTGCAACTGCTAATATCTTAAGATCAGCTGCACTTCTAGCGGAGTCAGAAAGGTTATTAAATCCAGCTACTGTTTCTCCAGCCTTGACCATTCTTAATGCGTCTACACCACCCGAAGCTGGGATATAAGTTAAGTTAGCACCTGAAGCCTTAGCAAACTGCAAAAATGCAATATGGTGACCAACAAACTTTCCAGCACCACTTATTGTGACAGCACCAGGATTTGCTTCTGCGTGAGCTAATAGCTCTCCAACTGTATTGAATGGGCTGTCCTTGCCAACAATTAATACCGCAGGATCTGCACCCCAGTTTCCGATTGGCTCTAGGTTGTTAATATTGTATTTTGTATCAAATACAATTGACTGAGCTATAAAGTGAGGGACATTATATGCACCTAGCATATATCCATCCTGTGAGGCTTCACTGGCAAACCAGTTCCAACCCTTTCTACCACCAGCACCAGGCTTATTAAGAATATAGATCGGCTGACCAATAAGATCCTCTTTGCCAGACGCAAGTGTTGCGATTCTAGCTTGGAAGTCTGTGGCACCACCAGGGCCATAAGCTACCATGACGCCAATAGGCTTATCAGGGTAGTCAGCCTGAGCTGGCATTAGCATCAATGATGCTATAGCAAGCAGGGCTACTTTTGTTATATTTATAATTTTCATTACTTCTCCTTTTTTTTATTATTAAAACAAACCTTCTGGAGTGCGAACCTGTAAAAGTAGTGTAAATAACCCATAAAGCGTCATAGTGAACACAATAGTGATACCCAGTTTTATGAGCAACACACGCCAAAAGTCTTTTGATTCTGAAGGCTTGCTGTAATACATCACAAGCGAAAAGAATACGATCATTGAGGCCAAATAAAAGCCTAGTATTTTGAGTAATAAGATAAATGCTGTGGCAATCGCAATGCCAGGCATTAAGTCTTTGAAATTAGTGGATTTGTCGGCATCCCCTTTCTCAAACCACAGCATCAGAGATAACACTGCAATCATCGATGAAATGAGTCTTGGGAATAGATAGTCTTCCGAGTTCCCAAGAACAAATGAAGCATAAACCAGAAATGCACTTACGAGAGTAACAAGGACAGTAGAAATTTTGATTTGTTTGTTCATATATTAGCTCTGTTTAGATTTTCGGCTTGAGTAAATACCATATGCGATAGAAACAAAGCACAAGGTAATTAACACAATGTTGATTGTTCCAGAGGTAAAGTGCTGAAAAGAGCTACCCTTTGCATTACCAATCATATTTCCAAGAAGGAACTTTTCTTCCGTCATNGTTCCTAAAATCAAACCTAAAACGACTGGAACTGGGCTAAAACCAGCTTTACTTCCAAAGTACATTAAAGTACCTAGCGTAAACATAATGAGCACATCAGAGTAATCATTTTGAATGCTGTAGGTTCCAAAAACAGCAAGCAACAAAATGCCTGCAGCCATATAGTTATCTGGAACCTTCATAATCCATTTACTATGGCGACTCAAAAAGAGTCCAATAATGAGCATCAAAACTTGAGCAATGATGAGAGAGTCAATAAAGGTCCAAACCACTTCAGTGTTTTTAGTAAAGATATCATGGCCTGGAAAAATGCCATGAATTAGCAGACCGCCCAACAAGACAGCAGCCGTAGGACTCCCAGGAATACTGAGCGTTAAAAGTGGTATTAATGAAGGCCCAACCATTGAGTTATTAGCACTCTCAGCTGCAATAATCGCTTCAGGCTCTCCCTTTCCATAGTTCGCTCGGTTAGAGCTAATTTTTTTAGACTGGTCGTAGGCAACGATGCCTGCTATTTGACCGCCTGCTCCAGGAATAATTCCAATGATTGAACCAATCAAAGAGCCAACTGATAATGCCTTGACTTTGCTAGAAACAAGTCTAAATGATTGCATCAGGGTTGAGTCCCCCGTTGCTGAAAACACTTCATTCTTCTTGCCATAAAAATTCTCTAAAAGATTCCAGACTTGGGGCATCGCAAAAAGCCCAATAAGGCCAACAACAATATGAACACCGCCTTCCAAATGATCAGTAAATACGAAGCGCTCCATCGCACTGGTTGGGTGCTCACCAATGGTTGCAAGCATGAGTCCAAATAGACCTGACATCAAACCTTTGATAACGGACTTAGAGTCTAAGGTTGCTATTATTGTAATTCCCAAAATCGCAACCCAGAAGAGTTCAGTTGACATAAATTTGAGTGAAAGTGCTGCCAAGGGTGGAGTGAAGAAAATCAGAATTAGAACGCCAAATATACCGCCAACAAAGGAACTCATGAAACAGTAGTGAAGTGCATCTTTGGCTTTACCACTTTGTGCCATTTTGTGGCCATCCATTGCTGTTGCAATATTGGCTGGTGCACCGGGCACGTTGACAAGAATTGCACTAATAGCGCCGCCAGCAACTGTTGCGGTATACATAGCGCCAAGAAGTATCAAGCCACTTTCAGGCTTCATATGAAAAGTAAAAGGAATAAGGAGTGCGACTGACATCGTTGGGCTCAGCCCAGGAAGTGCCCCTAGTATTATCCCTGCAAATGTCCCGCCAACGAGAAGCGCGATATGATAAACGGTAAATACGTTATCAAAATAGTTTAAAAATTCCATTGTGACCCCTACTCACTAATATTAATTCATATATATGAATATAAAAACTCATGTATATGAGTAAAGCATGCTACACTTGCATTATTTAATTGTCAATAAATAAAATTTACCTATCAGAAAAAAAATAAGTTACATTTTGATTAAGCACTTGCTAAATCAATACTTACTTAAACAAAATAATATTTAAAATAAATACCTAATAGCTTAAATCCAAAAGATTTATGACACAAAAACTCTATCAAAAAGTAATCGACCTTATCAACAATCAAATTAATAGTGGTGAGCTTATTATTGGAGATTTAATTCCTTCAGAATCACAACTCTCAAAAAAGCTTAATGTGAGTATNGGAACCGTTAGAAAGGCTATTGATAAACTTGAAAATAGAAAAGTGCTCTATAGGCACCATGGTAAAGGCACCTATGTATCTGATCATGGTTTTGACAATAGTATCTTTAATTTCTTTAGCTATGGAAAACAAGACGGCTCTTCTATTCGTATATACAAAACAACACCCATTAGGCTCAAAGAGAAAGCTTCTGCGGAAATTGCTTTTCAACTAGGAATTAATCAAGGTGATGATGTTATNTATCTTGAAAGACTTGGATACATTGATAAAAAAAGCCCAATCATTGTNGAAAAATCATGGTGGGTTGCTGAAGTTGTAGAAGGCCTTCAAGACNCTTCAGTTCANATACCAGATCTCTTGTATGCTGTCATCTTTAAACAGTTTAACACTCAAATCACTTCTTCTCAGGAGGTTCTAACAGCAGGTATTACGAACGCTGAGATTGCTGAAAAACTTCATATCAATAAGGGTGATCCTGTTGTAATCTTAAATAGACATTCTTACGCAAAAGGTAAAGGCTTAGTTGAATTTAGAATTACAACGGGAAGGGCTGATATGTTTAGCTACACAACCACCATCGGAAATCCTGACGCCTAGTTCATATTTATTTTGCCTTCGTTAATTGTAGAGGTTAAACTTAGTGAATATGAACACTCAATATAATCAAGAACGCGAAGATCTAGCCGCCGCTTTTAGGTGGACTGCAAGGCTGAATATGCATGAGGCAGTCGCCAATCATTTCAGTTTAGCGGTTAATGAGAGTGGGTCCAAGTTCCTTTTAAACCCAATTGGTATGCATTTTTCAGAGATTTGTGCGAGCGACTTAATTCTAATTGACGCGAATGACACAGAAACGATGTCACAGCATAATGCACCCGACCCAACCGCTTGGGCTATTCACAGCGCCCTACATCGTAACAATCCCCAAGCTAGATGCATTCTTCATGTNCATCCAAAATATGCCACCATCTTATCCTCTCTTGATGACAAAGAGATGAAGCCTATTGATCAAAATACAATGCGTTTCTATGAGAGGGTTTCAATAGACAGGGACTTTAGCGGAATGGGGCTAGGTAAAGAGGCAGAAAGATTGAGCACTCTTTTGGGGAATAACCCAGTTCTGCTAATGGGTAACCATGGCGTTTTGACTGCTGCTAAAACGGTAGCAAGTGCCTTTGATGAATTGTATTACTNCGAGAGATCATGCCAAACTCTAATTGGAGCATACCAAACAGGNAAAAAACTTCATGTTGTANGNCATAAAGTTGCTAAAAAGACTGCTCAGCAGTGGATAGATTATGANGCNTCTGAAATGCANTTTGAAGCCTTAAAGCGGATCCTAGATAAAGAAGAGCCAGATTACAAAAACTAAACTACCTAATAAAGGAGATATCATGCCAAAACTTGACACTGATTATGTAAGAGAACAATTCCCAGCTTTTAGTGACCCGCTAAGCTCTAAATGGTCGTTCTTTGAGAATGCAGGTGGTAGTTATGTCCCATCAAATGTGATTGANCGCTTAAATCACTTCATGACCTCTACTAAGGTTCAGCCTTACGCAGAGTTTGATACCTCAGCTATAGCCGGNGATAACATGGATAAGGCGACCAATTTTTTTGCTGAGATGATTAATGCTGATAATGATGAAATCATAATTGGTGGCTCAACCACAATGAACATGTATGTTCTCTCGAATGCTATNAAAAGCCTTTTAAAGCCAGGTGATGAAGTNATTGTNACTAACCAGGACCATGAAGCAAATGTAGGCGCCTGGAGAAGGCTTGCTGATCATGGAATGATAGTCAAGGAGTGGCAAATCAATAATGATACTGCTGAACTTGAAATAGATGACTTAAAAGCACTTTTATCTGAAAAAACAAAAATTGTTGCTGTTACTCACTGCTCAAATATTGTTGGATCTATCAACGACCTAAAATCGATTGCTGANCTTGTCCATCAATACGATGCATACATTGTTGGAGATGGTGTCTCTTATGCTCCCCATGGATTCCCAGATGTAAAGAGCCTAGACGTTGATTTTTATGCTTTTAGTCTTTATAAGACGTATGGACCTCATTTAGGTCTTTTGTATGGAAAAAAAGAGATTCTTAATCAACTACCTAATCAAAATCATGAGTTTTTAGAGGGTGATGTGCCCTACACTCTTAATCCAGGTGGTCCAAATCATGAGGAGCTCTCATGCTTAGTTGGAGTTTATGAATACTTTATGAACCTCTTTGAGCACCACTACCCTGGTGAAAACCTTCCTATTAGAGAGAAAATTCATAAGGTAAATGAATTAATTGCAGAACATGAAAAGGAGATTGCAAATCCACTTCTTGATTACTTGAGTAATAGAAGTGACATAAGACTCATCGGCAAGAAGACAATCACTGACAAAGACAGAGCGCCAACAATTGCCTTTACCATGAAAAACAAGTCATCCAAAGATTTAAGTAGTGAGCTTGTAAAGCATGGGATTGCAACAAGGAATGATAATTTCTATGCCTGGAGATGTCTAATGTCCCTTGGCATAGATGTGGATGATGGTGTGGTAAGAACCAGCATGGTTCACTACAACACTCATGATGATGTCAGTAATCTAATTAAAGCTTTAAAACAGATTTAGATCTCTGTTGTGGATGAAGCGATTGCTTGCTTTGCCATTTCAATTTTTTGTATATAAGTTTTGTTATAAAGAGAGCCGTGTTATTATTGATTAGCGCCTTTATTCAGCCAGTGATGTGATTTTTAACGAAGCGTGATTAACGCCAGCATTCTCTCTACTTTCAATCATATTAGGCTCTTTTAATTTCTTATCCTCGATTGAATTCATTTCGACAACTGTATATACATTACTTTCGTTACCCTTTTCATGGCCATAGGCTATAACTTTAACGTTATTTTTTTGTCTCATAGCCTCATTAGATTCGAATGCTTTCTTCCAGACCTCGTAACCTTTAGTAACTTCAAAATTTGATATTACTATCATTTTTCTCCTTTATTTTGAATAGCAGCTCCTTGAATAGGAGCTGCATGTATAAAGACTTTAATTTTCACTTTTTTCAAACATCGCCGCTTTGTCAGCATCAGTTTTTGCCGCATACTCTTCTTCCGTTAACATATGCCATCCAATACAATCTCCAGTAGGTGATCTACCACAACCACATGTACCATTTTCTTTTTTAACGTTATCCATCATTTTTTCCTTTGAGTTGTTAGATTATTGCCAGCTTTTGACTTCAGTGCTGGCGACTGATTAAATAACGCCTCTGCAGATTATTAGCGTTTAGTCATTGAAATAAAATTATAATCATTTATAATTTGCAATAAAGTCACTATTAAACAAATTACTATTACATATTATGAAACAATACTCTTTAATCGAATTAGAAACTTATCAGGCTGTTGTTGAAGCCGGAAG
>JGI26111J50215_1000200_pt1 | contig 12900 bp, 11 predicted proteins | sample AOAMet1_04_M0_20_2_FD_50215 | JGI IMG/M metagenome (IMG submission 50215) | reverse complement strand
TTCGAAACAGTTCATCCAATTTTTAAAAAAGATGATGCTGTAGATAGAGCAATTGAAGAAAATGGAATTATTGCAGTTTATGAAAAAATCGAACAACCATCCATATGGTCGCAACTGTTAGTTGGGGCATTTCCAATTATTTTATTATTAGGAATATTTTTCTTTTTCATGAGACAAATGCAAGGTGGGATGTCTGGTAAGGGCGGTCCTATGTCTTTTGGAAAGAGCAAAGCTAAACTTATGGAAGGTGGAAAAGTTAAAACAAACTTTGGAGATGTTGCGGGTTGCGAGGAAGCAAAACAAGATGTTCAAGAATTGGTTGATTTTTTAAGAGACCCTACAAAATTCCAAAAACTTGGTGGCAAAATTCCAAGAGGCGTATTGATGGTTGGCCCTCCAGGAACCGGTAAAACACTTTTAGCCAGAGCGGTTGCAGGTGAAGCTAAGGTTCCATTTTTTACAATATCGGGGTCTGATTTTGTTGAAATGTTTGTTGGTGTTGGAGCCTCAAGAGTAAGAGACATGTTTGAACAAGCTAAAAAACAAGCACCTTGTATTGTTTTTATNGATGAAATTGATGCNGTTGGAAGNCATAGAGGAACAGGAATGGGTGGAGGTCATGATGAGAGAGAGCAAACATTAAATCAATTACTTGTAGAAATGGATGGCTTTGAGGGTAATGATGGAGTTATTGTTATTGCCGCTACAAACAGACCAGATGTTCTAGATCCAGCCTTGCTAAGGCCTGGTAGATTTGATAGACAGGTTGTTGTAGACCTTCCAGATATAAGAGGAAGGGAAGCAATTTTAAAAGTCCATATGAGAAAAGTGCCTTTAGATTCAGGTGTTGACCCTCTTGTGATTGCTAGAGGGACTCCAGGTTTTTCTGGTGCAGANTTAGCTAATCTTATTAATGAAGCTGCTCTATTTGCNGCAAGATATTCTGATAAAAAAATTGATCAATCTCATTTAGATCTAGCCAAAGACAAGATAATGATGGGTGCAGAAAGAAAATCAATGATTTTGAGTGAAGAACAAAAAAGAATTACTGCCTATCATGAGGCTGGTCATGCAATTGTTGGTAGACTTTGCCCTACGCATGATCCAGTTTACAAGGTAACTATTATACCAAGAGGTAGAGCTTTAGGAGTAACAATGTTTCTACCTGAAGAAGATACTTACATGCAAAGCAAAGAATATTTGCTTGGTAGGATAGCAACTTTATTTGGCGGAAGGATAGCTGAAAGTATTATTAATGGGTCGCAAGGAATAACCACAGGCGCTTCGAATGATATTGAAGTTGCTACTGGAATTGCTACCAACATGGTCACTAAATGGGGTTTATCAGAAGCTCTAGGTACTATTAAGTATGGTGAAGATGAAGGCAGTCCATTCTTAGGGAGATCGGCAGCTTCCCCTTCTCAAACAAGAAGCGAAGAAACTTCTAAATTAATAGACTCTGAAATTAGATTAATAATAGATTCATGTTATGAAAGAGCGGAAAACCTTTTAAAAGAAAATCTTGATAAGCTAAATGTTATGGCAGATGCTCTATTAAAGTATGAAACTATAGATGCTCCTCAGATAGATGACATTATGGCTGGCGCTCAACCAAGAGAGCCTAAAGGCTGGTCAGACGATGAACCTAAATCAAATACTAAGAAAAAAACTTCAATAAAAGGAACTGCAGAAGAGTTATAATCTTTNTCTTATGAATTTAAAATTTGGTACAGATGGTATTAGGGGTCCTGTAGAGACTCATATAACTCCCGAGGCATGTCTCCGGATTGGTCATGCTACTGGCATAGTCATGAAAGAGCAGGGATGGAATACTGTCATGATTGGTAAAGACACCCGAGTTTCAGGATACATGCTTGAATCAGCACTTCAGGCTGGCTTTATAGCTGCCGGAGTAAATGTTAGTTTGTGTGGCCCATTACCAACCCCAGGTGTTGCATATTTAACACGGTCCCTTAGGCAAAAGTTTGGTGTTGTTATAAGCGCTTCCCATAATGATTTTTTGGATAATGGAATTAAAATATTTAATTCAGATGGTGAAAAATTATCGAGAGAGTTAGAGCTTAAAATTGAAAAAATTCTTAATGGTGATTTAAAACCTGTAAAGACAGAAGATCTTGGTAAGGCTTCAAGATTTGATGAAGCTGGAGCAAGATATATTGAATTTTGCAAGTCTACAGTACCTTCAAATATTTCGTTTTCATCTCTTAGAGTTGTTTTAGATTGTGCAAATGGAGCCTGTTATAAAGTAAGCCCAAGTGTATTCGAAGAGCTTGGAGCTGAAGTTATATCTATTGGTGTAAACCCCGATGGATATAATATTAATGACGGATGTGGCTCTACTCACCCTGAATTAGTCCAAAAAGAAGTCATTAAGCAAAGAGCTGATTTTGGGATATCTTTAGATGGAGATGGCGACAGGGTTATCTTAATCGACAAAGAAGGCAACATTCTTGATGGTGACGATCTTTTATATATATTAGCTTTTTCAAACCCAAATAGAGTAGGAGCCTGGTCTGGAGTTGTTGGAACTTTGATGAGTAACCTAGGCCTTGAAGATGGAATTAAAAAGCTTGGTTATGATTTTAAAAGAGCTGATGTTGGTGATAAATATGTTAGCAAGTTATTGGCTAAAAATGGTTGGCTTCTTGGTGGAGAAACCTCTGGTCATATCATATGCAAAGATCTAATAAGTACCGGTGATGGAACTATTGCGGCTTTAAAAGTTATATCATCATTATTAATTCTTGAAAAAGACCCCTCAGAGGTTTTAGCAAATTTCACAAAGATGCCACAAATTAATCATGCAGTAAAAGTAATCAATAAAGATGTAATTAACGATAAAGACATAATAGATTTTATTAAGACTGTTGAATCTGATATTACTGTTGGAAGAGTGCTTGTACGACCATCAGGTACCGAAAATAAGATCAGAGTAATGGTCGAGGCTCCAGAAGAAAAAGTTGCTAATAAGTATGCAAAAGACATCATATCTTTAATAGAATCTAAACTTTAATTTATGATTATTGCTAACTGGAAAGCTAATGGGGGTTTTACCTCAAACATAGCTTGGCATAAAGAATTAACTCAAATTTTTTCAAATGATGAGTTTTTAGACATCGGCATAGCTCCATCTCACATACACTTTACTCAAATTCAAAAAATATTTGAAGATTCAAATTTAGAAGTTGGTCTTCAAGATATTGATTTTAGTGGTGGAGCGCGAACTGGCTCAATTTCTGCATCTATGGCCTCAGATGCTGGGTGCACCTTTTCTTTATTAGGCCATTCAGAAAGAAGACATCTATTCAATGAGGATGATGCGCTTATTAAAACTAAGATTAAGGCTGCTCTTAGCAATGGAATTAAACCGATACTATGTATCGGCGAGTCTGAGGAATGCCTAAAAGGCAGAAAAACAAGAGATTTTTTAAAAAATCAGCTCATAAGTGCATTATCTGGTATTGAGCTTATTGATAAGGTGGTTATAGCTTATGAACCAATATGGGCGATAGGTACAGGTAACACCCCAACTCCAAAAGATATAAACTCCATTCACGAATTCATTAAAGATGTTGTACAATCCTCATCTGCAAATAATATAGAACCAAAAGTTATATATGGTGGTAGTGTTAGTCATGAAAATGCAGAAGGTTTTTTTGGTGAAATAAATATTGATGGTGCTTTGATTGGTGGAGCATCTTTAAAAGCTAACTCCTTTGCAGATATAGTAAAAATTTATAGAAAGGTAAAAAGAAAATGATAGTTCTAATTAAAGTGGTATGTATAGTCTTAGCAATAGCAATAATTGCTCTAGTTTTATTACAGCAAGGCAAGGGTTCTGATTTGGGATCTGCTTTTGGTGGCGGGTCATCTAACTCTATGTTTGGAGCGCTAGGCCCATCAGATTTCTTAGGTAAACTTACATATGGATTGGTGGCTGTCTGGTTGGTATTAACTATGGCCTTGGCTTATATCTATAAAAATCAGAATTCAACAGAAATATTTGATATTTCTGATCAAGAAGCTTCTGTTCTTGAGGTTCCAACAGACGAAGTTCCTGTCGAATAAATAATAAATATTGGTGCCGAAAGCGGGACTTGAACCCGCACGAGCTTTCGCTCACTAACCCCTCAAGCTAGCGTGTCTACCAATTCCACCACTTCGGCTAATATTTTTTCAAGATTATAACAAGATATTTTTTAAATATTAAAAAAATATTACACTTGACCAAACACACCTAATTTCATTACACTTCACACTCGCTGCGTTGCGGGGTGGAGCAGTCTGGTAGCTCGTCGGGCTCATAACCCGAAGGTCGTTGGTTCAAATCCAGCCCCCGCTACCACGTAATATATTTTTTTTGTGGGGCATATGCCCCTTTTTTGTGTAAAAAAATGGTTAAAGATGAAATAGAGATAATTGTTGAGCCTGTCATAAAAAGACATAATTGTTTCCTATGGGGTATTGAAATTCTTAGAGGTAAGAGAAGACCTACTTTAAGAATATATATAGACTCAGGCGAAGGAGCAAACATTGAAGACTGTGAGAGTGTTTCAAGAGATCTTAATTATGAAATAGATTTAGACTCTTCTCTTGGAGAAGACTATGTATTAGAAGTATCTACTCCTGGTATAGAAAGAAGATTTTTTAAACAGAGCCAGCTTTTAGATTTTTTAGGGGAAGATTTTAAGGTTAAATTAAGAGAACCTTTGGATGGTATTAAGAATATTAACGGAATGCTTGTTGATTGTAATGAAGAATTTTTTCTTATAGAGTCAGGTAAGCTTGAATATAAATTAGATTTTAGTGATATAGATATATGTCGTTTAGATCCAAATTTTGATAAATTGATGAAGGAAAGTGGTTATGCAAAGTAATGAAATATTAGGGGTTGTTGATTCAGTATCTACTGAAAAGGGACTAGATAAAAATATAATTTTTTCGGCTATAGAAGTGGCAATAGCCTCTGCCTCTCAGAGACATTTCCATGAAGATGCGGAATTGATTGTCAAGATTGATAGAGATACAGGGGAGTATTCTACACATAGGAATTGGTTAGTTTTTGATGAGACTGATGAAGAATATCACATAGAGACCCACACAACAGAGGCAGCATCCAACCTTCAATTAGGAGATATACATACAGAGCAGCAAGAAAATGTACCTTTTGGAAGGATTGAAACACAAGCAGCTAGACAGGTTATGCTTCAAAAGGTTAGAGAGGCTGAAAGGGAAAAAGTTGTATCCCAGTTCAAAAATCAAAATAATCAACTTGTTAATGGCACTGTAAAAAGAGTTACCAGAGATAATATCATTGTTGATATTGCCTATGATGCTGAAGCTATTCTCCCAAGAGATAGGTTGATGCCAGGTGAGATATATAAAATTAACGATAGAATAAGAGCCATACTTCAAATTCAAGAAGTTGAAGGTAGGGGTCCTCAGTTAATGCTAAACAGATCGTGTCCTGAAATGGTCACAGAACTTTTTAGCATAGAAGTTCCGGAAATAAATGAGGACATTATTGAAATCAGAGGTGTTGCGAGAGATGCAGGATCTAGATCTAAAATAGCTGTCAAAACAAATGATGGAAGAATTGATCCAGTAGGAGCATGTGTTGGTATGAGGGGTTCTAGGGTTCAGGCTGTCTCTGCTGAATTAGGAAATGAAAGAATAGATATCATTATTTATGATGATAATCCCGCTCAGCTTGTTATTAATGCTCTAGTACCAGCTAAGGTTGAGTCCATTGTTATGGATGAGGACTCAAGATCAATGGATATAGCTGTTAATCAAGATAATCTTGCTTTAGCAATTGGTTCAAGAGGTCAGAATATTAGATTGGCATCTAAACTAGTTGGATGGGAGCTTAATATTGTTAGTAGTGAAGAGGCTGAGGCAAAAGTTAAAGTCGATGAAACTGAATTTTTAGCGAAACTTACAGCCAGCTTGGAAGTTTCTGATGAAATAGCTGAACAAATTGCATCCTTAGGGTTATCCTCATTTGATGACATAGCATATGCAGATGATTCATTGTTCAAATCCTTTATTGAAGATGATAGTGAAATCGCTAGAGTTAAAGGTGCTGCAGAAGATGCAGCTTTAATGGAGGCAATGGGAGCTATAACTGAAGAAGAGGACAATGTTGAATCTCTTACTGATCTCAACTTAGAAGAAGAGGACATTCAAAAGTTATCTAATAAAGGAATTAAAAATAAGGATGATTTAGCTGAGTTAGCTGTAGATGAATTACAAGACATTATTGAAATCTCTTCAGACAATGCATCTAAAATGATTATGAAAGCTCGTGAGCATTGGTTTAATTAAAAAATAAAAAGGAATTATATTTTGACTCTTACCGTAAAAGATTTTGCTAAAACTCTAAAAATATCTGATACAGCTCTTATTGAAAGAATGAAGAATGCTGGGCTGTCGCATTCAAAAAGCTCAGATGAAATAACAGCATCTGACAAGCAGGCACTTCTGAGGTCTCTTAAAGGTGGCAAAGGTACTCCTGCTGCAAAATCTGTTACATCTGGTTCGGGCATAACAGTTACTTCTAAAGGCAAATCTTTAAAAGAAGGTGATACTGTAAAGAGTTACTCAGACAATATAGAAGCAAAAAGAGCGGCTGCATCAGAACAATTAAAAGAACAACAAAGAAAAAGAGAAGACCAATTAAAAGAAGTAGCAAGGCTAAAGCAAGAAGAAATTAAGAAAAGAGAAAAATTTAAGAAACCAGATACGGTAAAACCTGCAATTAAAGTTAATGTAAAAGATCAGCTTTCAAGCGCAGTGAATGCTTATAAAAGAAGAGAAGGNTCATTTTCTCAAGACTCAAAGCATAAATTTGAAGCCCCAACAGAGGTTATTAAAAAAGACATAGAGGTTCCAACNACCGTTCAAGTTGGTGAATTAGCAAAACTGATGGCAGTCAAAGGTAATGTTGTAGTAAAAAANCTCATGGGTCTTGGCGTCATGGCNACTTTAAATGATGTTATTGACCAAGAGACAGCNATATTGGTTGTAGAAGAGATTGGACATAATGGTATTGCATTAAAGGAAGAAAATTTCGAAGAAGATTTAGCAAATTTAATTAATTATTCAGACGAAGTTCAATCCAGATCACCTGTTATTACTGTTATGGGTCATGTTGATCACGGTAAGACAACCCTTCTTGATTTTATTAGAAAAACTAAAGTTGTTGATGGAGAGGCTGGAGGTATTACTCAGCATATTGGTGCGTATGAAGTTGAAACTTCTAAAGGAAAGATAACATTTATAGATACTCCTGGACATGCTGCTTTCTCTTCAATGAGAGCAAGGGGTGCTAATACTACCGATATAGTTATTCTTGTAGTTGCCGCTAATGATGGAATCAAGCCACAAACTGAAGAAGCAATTAACCATGCAAAGGCTGCTGGAGTATCCATTGTAGTTGCGATAAACAAGATTGATCTTGATGGCGCCGATGTTGATAAAGTAAAAGGTGACCTTGCAGCAAAAGACCTTGCACCAGAAGACTGGGGCGGAACTACCCAAATGGTTCCAGTATCTGCTTTAAAAGGTACTGGCGTTGATCAACTTTTGGAGAGCGTATCCTTGGAAGCAGAACTACTTGAATTAAAGGCTCATCATGATGGACCGGCTCAAGGGGTTGTTATCGAATCTGAGTTAGATAAATTCAGAGGTTCAGTTGCAACATTTCTAATACAAAATGGAACTCTTAAAGTGGGAGACTTAGTAGCTTCTGGAAATGCAATTGGAAAAATAAAGAGCATTATTAACAGTGATGGATCAAAGATCAAAACAGCTGGGCCATCTGCAGCTATAGAAGTACTTGGTTTAAATAACGTCCCTAATGCTGGAGACCAATTTCAAGTTGTAGATAATGAAAAACAGGCAAGAGAGATAGCTGAGTACAGAACAAATAAAGAAAAAGAAAGAAAACTTTTAAAACAAAAAGATGATAGTGCTGGTGATTTATTTGAAAATCTAGGCCAAGAATCTTCTAAGAAAATTTTAAATGTAATTGTAAAAACTGATGTTGGTGGAACATGCGAAGCAATCACAGCATCACTTCATGATCTAAGTAATGATCTTGCAAAAGTAAAAATAGTATCAAGTGGAGTGGGTGGTATTTCAGAATCAGATGCTAATTTAGCACTTGCGGTTGATTCAATTATTCTAGGGTTTAATGTTCGTGCTGATAACTCTGCCAAGAAAATCATTGAGGATGAGTCCATCCCTTTAAGTTATCACAGTATCATTTATGAATTACTTGATGATGTTAAAGCAAGAATGACTGGTCTGTTAGACCCAATAATAAAAGAAGAAATTCTTGGAACTGCTGAGGTTCTTGATGTATTTAATTCTCCTAAATTTGGTCAGATAGCTGGGTGTAATGTTGTTGAAGGCGCTGTGCTTAGAAATAGACCCGTAAGAGTTTTGCGTGATGAGATTGTTATTTTTGAGGGTGAGTTAGACTCGCTTCGAAGATTCAAAGAAGACGTCAACGAGGTCAAAAATGGAAATGAGTGTGGAATGGGTATTAAAAACTACAAAGATATCAAAGCAGGCGATAAAATTGAAGTCTACGAAAGAAAAGAAGAATTACAGTCAATGTAGCAAGCATTAATGCCATCACTTAGATCAGACAAAATATCAGACCTCCTCAGAAAAGANATATCTTTAATAATTAATAAAGAAACTAAAGATCCTCGCCTTCAAAAATTAAACATTACTGCGGTAAAGGTTTCTGATGATATTGGAATAGCNACAGTTTTTTATACCATGATCGGTGAATCTATAGAAAAAGAAAAAAGCAGTATTGATAACAAAGTCCTCAAAAAGTTCTCAGGAATGGTCCGATCAAAGTTATCTAAAACAATGCANATAAGAAGAGTCCCAGTCATACAATTTAGATTTGATGAAAGTGTAGAATACTCAGACAATATTGAGAATTTATTAAGAAATCTTTAACAATGGACGGGTTTCTTTTAGCCTTTAAAGAAAAAGGCATCAGCTCAAATCAAGTTGTTCAACAAACCAAAAGACTATTCTCATTAAAGAAAGTTGGTCACCTCGGAACTTTAGACCCAATGGCAGAAGGGCTCTTGGTTCTTGCTGTAAATAGAGCGACAAGATTCTCATCATTTTTTTTAGAATCTGATAAAAAATATGAAGCTGAGGTTTCATTTGGAGCTAAGACTGATACTGACGATGCCATGGGCGAGGTAATAGAGAGCTCTAGCTATCTTCCAAAAGAAACCGATATCAAGCAAGAATTAAATAAATTTCTTGGTGAATCTCTGCAAAATCCACCATTTTTTTCTGCCTTAAAGCATAAAGGAAAACCTTTATATAAATATGCAAGAGAAGGCGAATTTATTTCAAAACCCCCAAGAAAAATAAATATTTATTCTGTAAGTAATTTTAGTTACTCAAGTAACAGTTGCAGATTTTTAGTGCACTGCTCAAAAGGTACATACATAAGATCTATAGCAAGAGATTTAGGAGATAATCTCAATAGTAAAGGTCATCTATCGGCCTTAAAGAGAGTTATGCAGGGTGAGTTTGATGTAGAAAAATCAAAAATTCCTACAGAGCTAAATTTAGAAGAGATGGTTTCAATTGAAAGTGCATTTAAGTTTTTTAAAGAAATTAAATTAAATGAGGAAGAAACAAAAATATTTTCAAACGGTGGTAAGCTTGAGATAGTCAATCAAGAAAATGATTTCTATAGAATTTATGATTCTGGTCATAAATTTCTTGGTCTAGGTTCTATTACAGATAGCTACTTAGCGCTTAAACGACTTGTTTAAAAGACTAATAAGATATAAGATTCGCACGCTTACTTTAGTTATACGAGGTTTGCATCAATTAATATATGTATAACGAGGATTATAAATATGGCACTTCTATCACAAGAAAAAGAAAAAATTGTTGGAAAATTTCAAAGAGCTGATAACGACACTGGATCCCCAGAGGTTCAAATAGCTTTATTAACTGAAAATATCAATAAACTACAAAGTCATTTTAAAGAACACAAAAAAGACCATCACTCAAGAACGGGTTTAATAAGGATGGTTAATCTAAGAAGAAAACTTTTAGCATATCTAAAAAGAAAGAATTCAGAAAGTTATGCAGAAGTGATTAAAGAATTAAAGCTTAGAGGTTAATAATAAATATAAAAGAGGAAAATCGTGGAAAATAATAAATTAGAATCTACATCTGTAGAATTTCAGTACGGAAATCAATTAGTAAAATTAGAAACAAATAAAGTTGCAAGACAAACAACTGCCGCAGTTGTTGTAACAATAGGAGATCTTGTAGTTTTAACAACAGTTGTTGCTAGAAAAGAGGCAGATCCAAAGAAGGATTTTTTCCCTCTAGCTGTTTTTTATCAAGAAAAATTTTATGCAACAGGAACAATACCTGGAGGGTTCTTTAAAAGAGAGGCCAGGCCTACGGAAAGAGAAACTTTAACATCAAGGTTAATAGATAGACCAATTAGACCTCTCTTCCCAGAAGGATTTAAAAATGAAGTACAAATATTTTGTACTGTCATGTCATCCGGTAAAGAGCAAAACCCTGATATTGCATCAATGATTGGTGCATCAGCTGCCTTATGCGTTGCAGGAGTGCCATTTGATGGCCCAATGGGAGCGGCAAGAGTTGGATTTGTTGATGGAAACTATGTTTTAAATCCATCATATGAAGAATTAGAAGATTCATATTTAGATATGGTTGTCGCTGGAACTGAAAAAGCTGTTCTTATGGTTGAGTCTGAGGCTAAGGAGCTTAATGAGGACTTAATGCTAGGAGCTGTTTTATTTGGTCATCAAGAAATGCAAGCTGTGATTAAGGCATGTACAGAACTTAAAGAAAAAGCTGGTAAAGAAGATTGGGTAGTAAGTTCAGATGAAGAAACTCCTGTTTATTCTGCTGAGCTAACTGAAAAGTACTCTGACCAAATAACTAATGCATTTACTATTAAAGATAAATCAGAAAGAACTGCAGCAATTGGTGTCATTAAAGATAGTATTGTTGAATCCTATGCTGACGCTGATGAAATTCAGCTTGGCAAAATTTTAGGTGCTTTTAAAAATCTTGAGAAAGATATTGTAAGAAAAAATATTTTAAGCAATCAGCCTAGAATTGATGGAAGAGATACAGATACTGTCAGACCAATTTTTATTGAGACTGATGTACTGCCTAGTGCTCATGGATCATCTTTATTTACTAGAGGGGAAACGCAAGCAATAGTTGTTGCAACTTTAGGGTCGTCAAGAGATGCTCAAAGAATAGAATCAATAGAAGGCCAAAGTACTGATAATTTCATGCTTCATTATAATTTCCCTGCATATAGTGTAGGTGAGATTGGTATGCCATTAGGACCTAAAAGAAGAGAAATAGGTCATGGAAATTTAGCTAAGAGAGCAATAAAAGCAGTACTGCCTGATGTCGAAGATTTTGGCTATACAATGAGAGTTGTTTCTGAAATTACAGAATCTAATGGTTCTAGTTCAATGGCTTCTGTTTGTGGTACATCTTTATCACTAATGGACGCTGGTGTTCCTTTATCTAGTCCAGTTGCAGGTATTGCTATGGGCTTAATTAAAGAAGGCGATGACTTTGCTGTTCTAACAGATATCCTCGGTGACGAAGATCACCTTGGCGATATGGACTTTAAAGTTGCTGGAACTGCTACAGGAATAACCGCTCTTCAAATGGATATAAAAATTCAAGGAATAACTGCTGACATCATGGAGTCTGCTTTAACAAAAGCAAAAACTGCTATCAATCATATTTTAGGAATAATGAATGAAGCTATATCAGCACCAAAAGAGCTATCTGAGAATGCTCCTGCAATGAAAACATTCATGGTTAATAAAGATAAAATTAAAGAAATCATCGGTAAAGGTGGCGCAGTCATAAAAGGTATGCAAGAAAAAACTGGTGCTACTGTAGATGTTAGTGATGATGGAACTGTATCTGTTTTTGGGCAGAATCAAACATCAATGCAAGAATGCTTAGAAATTATTGAAGGTATCTTGGAAGAGCCAGAATTAGATAAAGTTTATAAAGGAACAGTCGTTAAGATTGTAGACTTTGGCGCTTTTGTAAATATTCTACCAGGTAAAGATGGCTTACTTCATATATCTGAAATTGCTCATGAAAGAACAGAGGATGTAAGTAAGGTTCTTTCAGAAGGTCAAGAAATAGATGTAAAGCTTATTGGTTTTGATAGAGGTAAAATGAAATTATCTGTTAAAGCTTTAGCAGCAAAAGAAGAATCTAAAGAAGAATCTTCAGAGGAAGATAAAGAAGCAGAGTAGTAGAATACTTATTAGAAATATAAAAAACCCAAAAAGTCAAATTTTTGGGTTTTTTTTTGTTCACCGAATTTGATAGTTATTAGTATTTGTGTTCATATGGATAACGCATAAACATAAAAAACCTAATAGGGGGGAAATATTATGGAAAATGTATTTAGAATGGTAGGGGACGTAGTTGGGCATCTAACTACTCTCGTTATAGCTCTAATTGGGCTTGGTATTGTTGGAACATTGGCTTTTGGTGATATGGGTGTAACAGGACTAGATCCTATTATGCATATTACTAGCTTGGTTAATGANCTAGCTGGAAGTGGAGTTGTTGGACTATTAGTTCTTGCAGTTCTCATGAGCCTAGTTAAGTAATTACTTAACATCTTGCTGAAGAGGGCATAGTCTCTCTTCAGCTTTTAAATATAAATATGAACTTTAAAATAACATTAAATAACTTAGCAGCTTTCTTGAATAAAGTTACTAAAGTTTTAGTCCCACTAGTAACAGTATCATTGTTATTGGGGATTATATTTGGTACTGAAACTCC
>JGI26111J50215_1000174_pt1 | contig 13752 bp, 11 predicted proteins | sample AOAMet1_04_M0_20_2_FD_50215 | JGI IMG/M metagenome (IMG submission 50215) | reverse complement strand
TAAAGGGTTCCCATAAACCTTAGTCCAAACATCTGAGCAACTAGACCTGAAGTTGGAGGAACTGTTGCAAGCCATAGTAGACCTGTTGCAAAAGAAAAAGCATAAATTGTGAAAGTTGAGATTGGAATGATAAGAAACAACACAATAACGATTGACCTAGCCCCATATATATAGGTAAGTATCCATTTTTTTGAATAAAGTCCTGACAGGTGCCCTGATACTAGTGATCCTATGATATTGCAAAAACCAATTATTGATAAACTTGCAGCAGCAACTGAACTGTCGAAACCTTTATCTGACAAATAAGCAGGCATATGAACAGTAATAAAAGCAAGCTGAAAGCCGCAAACAAAAAAACCTGCAATAAGGAGCCAATAATGAATATGACCTGAAGCTTCATTAAGAGCCTCCCGAAGATTCTGGGATGGCTCATTATCTATGTTTATATTCTTTTTCTCNTCTCCTTTAAAAACAGGAGTGAAAAGAATCATTGAAAGAGCTCCTATCGCCATAATGATAAGCGCTGTTTGCCATCCATAGGTAACAAGAAATTCTCGTGCAACAGGTATAAATATGAATTGTCCTGCAGATCCTGCAGCAGTTCCAACACCTAGAGCAAATGCTCTTTTTTCGGGTCTAACCATTCTAGCCATGGCGGGAAGAATGACCCCCAGACCTGTACCTGCAATCCCCATTCCAATTAATATTCCAGCACCTATATGAAGACCAAGAAATCCATCTGCAGTAGCAGTCACATAGAGCCCTAGAGAGTAGAGAATTGTTCCAACTATTACGACTCTCGCTGTACCAAACTTATCTGCAAAAGCTCCAGCTAATGGTTGAGATAAGCCCCAAAATAGATTTTGTAGGGCTAAAGAGAATGCGAAAATTTCACGGCCATAACCGAAGGTTTCAGAAACAGGCTTCAAAAATAAACCTAATGAGGATCTAAAGCCAAAATTAATAGCCAAAAGTACACAAGCTAGAATGATTGCAAAGCTTAATATTTTTTTATGCTGTGTCATATTTTTTAAGTATTAATAATTCGACAGTATAACCATAATTATTTGATGAGCTCATATATTAGTATTAATATAAAATTTAGCTATTTATGTTATAAGTTTTTCAACTTTTAGCTTGTGTAATTTTTATTTAATTGTTATATCTTAATTAGGAGTTAATTTATGCGCGTACTTGTTTTTCAGCATGAGGATTGCGAGCATCCTGGTTCACTTAGGCAATTTTTAGCTGAAGATGGAATTGAGTGGGATGCGGTTCGATTAAATCGAGGTGAAACAATTCCTAATTTTGATAATTATGATGCTCTTTGGGTTATGGGCGGGCCTATGGATGTTTGGGATATTGAAGAGTGTCCTTGGCTTGTTGCTGAAAAAGTGGCAATTAGGGAGTGGGTAAGTGTCTTAGGTAAGCCATATTTAGGCCTATGTCTGGGTCACCAGTTGCTAGCAGATGCACTTGGAGGGACCTGTGGACCTCAAAAAATTCCAGAGATTGGAGTACTTGAGATTGAACTCACTGCGGAAGGAAGGCGAGATCCTTTATTTCAGGGTACAGCCGATAAACAAAAATGTCTCCAATGGCATTCAGTGAGAGTTGCTCAAGCTCCAGAAGGTGCGGTTATTTTAGCTAAATCAGAGGCGTGCTCCGTTCAAGCAATGCGTATTGGTTCTAATGCATGGTCTATGCAATATCATGTGGAGATTGAACCCGATACTGTTGAAAACTGGGGGGCTGTCCCAGCTTATGCAGAAGCATTAAGTTCGACACTCGGCAATGATGCCTTATTAGATTTGAAGTCAGATAGTGATGCTAATATGGCTCAATGTTTGAGTTGTGCGAGGCAAATTTATGAAAACTTTATGTCTACCGTAGGTTAATTTATTTCATCTTTTATATGTGATTTATTTCATGTTTATTGGTTAGTAAATTTTTTCTTAATTACAACAACTTATGGATAGAATTTATTTAACTTTTTGTTGAGCCAATAATATTTTTTTAAAATTTAAATTTAATGATTGACACTGAAAATAATTAAGGGTATCTTTCCGATTTTTCGAGTAATTAATATTACTTTAACCTAAGGGGAAAAAATGAGTGAAGAAGACGATTTTGACCTAAATGAACTAGATGATAAAGAACTAGTCGAACAAATTCAAGATGACCTTTATGATGGCCTTGACGAAGAGGTTACTGAAGGTACAGAAATACTGCTTTCTCGTGGCTGGGATGCGAATGACGTCTTGGGCGAAGCTCTAGTAAGTGGTATGAAAATTGTTGGTATTGATTTTAGGGACGGCATCTTATTTGTTCCTGAGGTACTCAAGTGTGCTGGTGCTATGAAAGGCGGTATGAAAATACTACGTCCGATTCTTGCTGAATCATCAGTAGATACTTCTTTAGGTAAGTTTGTAATTGGCACTGTTAAGGGCGACATCCATGATATTGGCAAAAACTTAGTTGCCATGATGTGTGAAGGCTCTGGCTTTGAAGTAATTAACTTAGGAATTAATAACCCTGTAGAAAACTACTTAGAAGCTATCGATGAACACGAACCAGTAATTGTGGGTATGTCTGCTCTTCTGACAACTACGATGCCTTATATGGGTGTTGTTGTAGAAGAGATGGAAAAAAGAGGTTTGCGCAAAGATGTACATATTATGTGTGGTGGTGCACCATTGAACCAAGAGTTTGCAGACTCTATTGGGGTGCCTGCCTATGGCCGTGATGCAGCTCGAAGTGCAGAAATGGCTGAAGAGCATGTACGCACTTTGGATAAAAAGCGTGGGCACAGGTAAGCAAAATTCGATACAGAGTAAAAAGCGATTAGTTTTAGGTTGTGGGGCATTAGTATACGACCTTCTTAGATTAATAAAACAAAACCCTTCATTATCAGAAAAAGTCAACTTACAATGTTTACCTGCTAGTTGGCATAATTCACCCCAATTGATAGCCCCAGGAGTTGAAGAGTACTTATCTGAGAATGCTCATCTTTATGAAGAAGTTTATATCGCATATGCAGATTGTGGAACTGGTGGAGTGCTTGATAGGGTGATTGAGAAATATAATGCTAAGCGCATTGAGGGGGCACATTGCTATGAGTTTTTTGCGGGGACAGATGTTTTTGAACAGTTATCAGAAGAGGAGTTAGGCACTTTCTACCTTACAGATTATTTAGTTAAAAATTTTCATAGAATTATGATCAAAGGCTCGATAAGCATCCTGAACTTTTTGAGATTTACTTTGAACATTATAAAAAACTGGTCTATTTGGCACAAACTGAGAATGAACAGTGGCAAAAGGATGCTGAACAGCACGCTAAAGATTTTGGTTTTGAGTACGAATATAGACTTGTAGGGACAGGAAGTCTTGATTCTGTTTTTGATGAAATAGATATCAAGCCATTGGAGATTGAAGGATAGTAAAGTATGAATATCAATATGTTAGGCAAATTAATCGATAACAATCCCTGGTACGCTAGATTGGAGAAATAATGTCATTATTNAATCTCTTTTCTTCGAAAGAAAAAAATCAAAAAGTGAGTAATAATCTCAAGGANTTTTTAGTTAATTTTTCAATAGAAGTTCTGCCACGTACAGCAGCTAAGATAGAAAGCTTTAAAGATATACTGCCAATCAACACCAGAATATATATCGCTCACATCGAAGGCATGCCAATTGAAGAAATGATACAAACAGCTAAACGGCTTCAGAGTGAAGGGTTTTCGGTTATGCCTCATTTCCCTGCTCGTATTATTAAAAATAAAAGCACTTTAGAAGAATGGATAAAAAAATATCAAGACGAAGCTGGCATTGATCAAGCTTTACTTATAGCTGGAGGTGTTAATAATCCACATGGTGTTTTTGAAAATTCAATGCAGCTTGTTGAAACAGAACTTTTTAACAAATATAACTTTAAAAATCTTCATTTTGCGGGACACCCTGAGGGTAACAAAGATATTGATTATGATGGCTCAACTAACAATGTTGATGAGGCATTGCTTTGGAAACAAAAATTTAATGAACGAACAGATATAGAAATAGCATTAACCACACAATTTTGTTTTGAAGCCGATCCAGTAATTAAGTGGGCAAATAGGATGACTGAAAAAGGTATAAATATCCCAATACATATTGGTGTAGCTGGACCCGCAAAATTGCAAACGTTAATCAAGTTTTCAATCGCTTGTGGTGTTGGACCTTCGTTGAAAGTTTTGCAAAAAAGAGCAAAAGATGTAAAGAAACTATTATTGCCATTTGAGCCAAACGATTTTTTAGAAACTTTAGCTCAACATAAAAAAGAAAATCCAAAGTTTAATATAACTAATATTCATTTTTTCCCCTTAGGAGGCATAAATGCCTCCGCTGATTGGATCAAAAATGCGACAACTAATAATTAATTTAAAGGAGTAAGTAAATTGGCAACAACAACACTATCGTCAGCATCAAAAGAAGTAACGATTGGCTTTGGTTATCCATTTGTAATGATTGGAGAGCGCATAAACCCAACAGGAAGAAAAATTCTAGCTGCAGAAATGAAAGAAGGTGATTACTCTCGTGTAGAGGCCGATGCAATTGCCCAGGTAGCTGCAGGTGCTCAGATGCTTGATGTCAACGCAGGCATCCCTCTTACAGATGAGCCAGCAATCTTGGCTGAGGCTATTAGACGCGTTCAAGCAGTTGTAGATGTGCCACTTTCTATTGACTCTTCAATCATAGAAGCTCTAGAAGCTGGTTTATCGGTTTATCAAGGTAGGGCGCTTGTGAACTCTACTACAGGGGAGCTGAAGTACTAGAGCGTGTACTTCCATTAGTAAAGAAGTACGATGCTGCAGTTGTAGCAATCTCAAATGATGAGACTGGAATCAGTGAAGATCCTAATGAAAGGTTTAAAGTTGCTAAAAAAATTGTTGAGCATGCTGCTGATTATGGAATTAAGCCAGAGGATGTTGTAGTTGATCCTTTGGTAATGCCTATTGGAGCAATTGCACAGGCGGGTAATCAAGTGTTTGAATTAGTTCGACGCCTTCGTTCCGAATTAAAGGTTAATACTACTTGCGGAGCATCAAATGTTAGTTTTGGGTTGCCACAGCGTAGTGGGATTAACAATGCTTTCCTACCAATGCTTGTCGCAGCGGGGATGACTTCTGCAATTGTCAATCCATTACACCCTGAATTAGTTCAGGCAATTAGAGCTGGAGACGTATTGACTGGCGTTGATGATGGTTGTACTAGTTGGATTAAAGCCTATAAAACACCTTCAGCTGAAGGCAATAATTCTAGGGATCAGAGGCGCCGAAGAAGGCGTGTATGACAAAAAAATGACTGGCATTAAATATAAGGGGTCTTGCGTTTGTGGTCAAACACACTATAAAGCCTTTGATTTGGAAGATGTATCCTATTGTCACTGCGAACAGTGCCGTAAAATGACCGGCCATTATATGGCTGCGTGTCAGGTAAAAAGGGATAAAATTAAAATTCATGGCAAAATTAAGTGGTTTTATACACATCCAGGCTCGCGACATGGTTTTTGTGATAACTGCGGTGCTCATATGTTTTGGCAAAACGACAATAAGCCAACTATTAGTGTAACAGCAGGTAGTTTGGAGGACGCTAAAGACTTGGGTATATGGCACCATATATTTACAGAGGAGAAGGGTTGTTATTACGAAATTAACCCCAAAGAGCCTCAGAGTGAAGGTTATGGTGATAGCAACATACAGGAAGGAGTGTAGTTTTGGAAGATACTCAGCAAGTTTGTTTTACCCCATCAGGTCGACAATACAAGGGCGAAGTTGGAGACACGCTACTGCAAGTTGCTCAAGATGCGGGTGTAGCTATCCGCTCATTATGTGGTGGTTACGGACAGTGCCACCAGTGTTGGATTGAGGTTTCAGAGGGTTCACATCCTAAATTTAATGTTGAATGTAAGTCTGAAAATGTAAGCGGTATCACCAGTCTTGAAAGACAATTAATTATCGATAATCCTAGCTATAAAGGCAAGCGATTGGCTTGTCAAACCTGCATTCAAGGGGATTTAGTAATAGATGTCCCTGAAGAAAGTCAAGAACATAAAGCTTATATTAGCAAAAAAAATGCCAAACAAGACTATTCAATTGATAGCGCTATTACTCTTTTTGACTGCACTCTTGAAGAGTCAACATTAGATAAAAATCCTTCAGCAACTGAAAACTTATTATCACAGCTTGAAAAGCAAGATGTAAAAGCAACGATTGACTTTAACTTATTGAGAGGTCTTCAGCCTTTAATCCATGAAAGTAAAGGGTGTTTGACAGTAGCAATTCGCGATCAAAAAGAAATAGTGGCCATCTATCCTCAAGGTAAACACCAAATAATTGGTGCTGCAATTGATATTGGTTCTACCACACTGGCTCTATATATTTATGACCTTAAAAATGCTAAATTGGTGTATGAATCTTCTGCAATGAATCCGCAGATTCGTTTTGGTGAAGATTTAATGAGTCGAGTTTCTTATGTAATGATGAATAAGGGTGGTGATAAAAAACTGACAACTGCTGTTCGTACTAAGATTACTGAAATGCTTCATGAGGCCTGTGAATATCTCGAAATTGAATGGGGTAAGTTGTTAGAGGTGGTTCTAGTTGGTAATCCAATTATGCACCATATATTTTTTGGAATCTCGCCCGTCGAACTGGGTCAAGCTCCTTTCACTTTGTCGATAAGGAGTTGGCTTGACGTTGATGCTAAAGATTTAGGTTTCGATTTATATCCTAAAACTAGGCTCTCATTTTTACCACTAATTGCTGGGCATGTTGGTGCAGATACCGCAGCTGCTTATCTAAGTCAGATGGAGACAATGCACTCTGAAACTACTTTGCTTGTTGATATTGGTACTAATGCAGAAATTATGCTTGCAAAGGGAGGTAGGGTATATGCGACATCATCTCCAACTGGACCTGCCTTTGAAGGAGCTGAGATTAGTTCAGGTGTTAGGGCGACCTATGGAGCAATTGAAAGAGTAAGGATTGATAAAAACACCCTAGCTGTTCGTTATAAAGTTATTGGTTGTGATGCTTGGTCTGATGAGCCAGATTTTGAACTCGTTCAAATGAAAGCCATCGGGATTTGTGGAAGCGGAATTATTGAAGCTATTGTTGCTTTTGCAGAGGCAGGTATTATTGATCAAGGTGGACTTTTTGTTGAATCAATTGCGCCAGAACTTTTTTCAAAAAATGGCAATACCACTCGATTTTTATTGGTCGAGCAGGGTGATAAATCGATTTATGTAGAACAAGTAGATATACGCTCAATTCAATTAGCTAAAGCTGCATTATCTGCAGGTGTTTCAATATTGATGGATTATCTCGAGTGCACTGAATTTGACAAAGTATTGTTAGCAGGTGCTTTTGGTGCTCATTTAGATGCTAGATATGTCGCTCTTTTAGATATTATCCCAACTTCAACAGCTGAAAAAATTATATCTGTAGGTAACGCCGCTGGAGTCGGTGCAAGTGCTGCTTTATTGGATATAAATAAACGGAAAATAATTATTGATGCTGTAGACAAGGTTGTAAAAATTGAAACTGCTACTGAACCAAAATTCCAAGAGTATTTTGTTGATGCAATGAAGTTCAGTGTATCACCTGTTAAGCAACAACAAACTAAAAAAGTCAGACGCCGAAAAAGAGTGTCTTAGTTTTAGAAAGGAGAAATTTTAATGGCTAGAGAAAGAAGAAGACGCAGAGGAGGGTCAGCTGATGCATCTGATGTTCAAGATATTCCTAAAGCACCAGCTTATATAAAACGAAAAATACCTCACTACAGTATCCTGAGTGATGCTGATCTCAGAATCATTGAAGAAAATGCTGATACTATTTTAGAAGAGATTGGTATTGTATTTTCTGAAGATCAAGAGGCTCTTGATATACTTGAAAAAGCTGGTGCAAGTATTGATGGTATGCGAGTAAGATTTCCAAAAGGAATGTGTCGCAAACTAATTCAAGATAATGCTCCAAAGCAATTTACTCAATACGCTCGAAATCCTGAAAGAAATGTTGAAATTGGCGGTGATAATATGGTTTTAGTTCCTGCTTATGGTCCTCCATTTGTTCATGATCTTGATGAAGGTCGCCGCTATGCAACAATAGAGGATTTTAGGAACTTTGTTAAGTTAGCGTATATGTCTGACAATCTTCATCACTCTGGCGGTACGATTTGTGAGCCAGTTGATTTGCCAGTAAATAAGCGCCACTTCGATATGGTATATAGTCATATTAAATACTCTGATAAAGCCTTTATGGGCTCCGTTACAGCAGCCGAGAGAGCTCAGGACACTGTTGATATGGTTAAAATAGTATTTGGTGATGATTTTGTTGATAAAAATTGTGTACTCATAAGTTTAATTAATGCAAGTTCACCAATGGCATTTGATGCTACCATGCTGGGCGCACTCAAGGTCTATGCAAGAAACAATCAAGCAACAATCGTAACCCCATTTATTGTCGCAGGTGCTATGGCGCCAACTACAGCAGTTGGTGTTGCAGCTCAAAGTCTTGCAGAAGGAATGGCAGGCATGGCATTTGCTCAACTCCTTAGACCGGGCGCACCTGTTATTTATGGTAATTTCGTGACAGCAATGTCTATGAAATCTGGTGCACCAACGTTCGGTACACCTGAGGCTGGCCATATGATGAATATTTCTGGAGCCCTAGCTAGGAGATTAGGTGTTCCATTTAGAAGTGGCGGGGGATTTAATGGCGCAAAGATGCCTGACGCTCAAGCAGGCTATGAGGCTGCTAATACCATGCAAGGGACTTTAAATGCAAGTGTTAATTTTAATTTACATACTGCTGGCTGGTTAGAAGGTGGATTATGTATGAGCTATGAGAAATTCATAATGGATGCTGATCAAGCAGGAATGATGAGAGTTTCTGCAGAGGGAATTGATATGAGTGAAAATGGTCAAGCAATGGATGCAATTCGTGAAATTGGCAGTCTTTCAGATGATGTGCCCAAGCATTTTTTAGGATGTGAGCATACTAAGAAGAATTTTAAGAAGGCTTTTTATATGTCAGATGTTCTTGACGATAATAGTTTTGAGCAGTGGGTTCAAGACGGTTCAAGAGATACTGCAATGATTGCTAACGGTATTTATAAAAAAATGCTGTCTGAGTATGAGTTACCTCCACTTGATCCTGCCATTGATGAAGCATTATTAAAATACATTAAAGATCGCAAAGATAGCTTTGAAGATTCAAATATTTAATTAAGGTGTATTATTGTATTTATTATAATTCAAGCGATTATGAATTTAATTATTAACACCAGATTGATTTTGTAAGATAATATTCAAATTATGATTTTTTAAAGGGCTAAAGAGCTATTTTCACTTGAAAAATATCGAGTGAAGAAGTATTTTATTCCTTTTTACTTTTGTGTGTATTTAGGAGAAATGATGAGCGAATATAAAACAGATATTGATATTGCCAGAGAAGTTACCGGTGAACATATTAATGATATTGGTGCAAAACTCAATATTGATAAAGCGGACTTGGTGCCTTTTGGGCATGACAAGGCTAAGATCTCATGGGATGCAATAGATGGTGCTCAAAAGAACAAAAATGGTAAGCTTATATTAGTTACTGCTGTTACACCTACGCCAGCTGGTGAAGGCAAAACAACTACCTCTGTTGGTCTTACTGATGGACTTAATAAGATTGGTAAGCAAACAACAGTTTGTCTTCGTGAGCCTAGCTTAGGCCCCTGTTTTGGTATGAAGGGTGGTGCCGCAGGTGGTGGTTATGCTCAAGTAATTCCAATGGAAGATATTAATCTTCATTTTACTGGCGACTTTCACGCAATCACATCAGCACATAGCTTACTCTCTGCAATGATTGACAATCATATTTATTGGGGTAATTCAACTAACATTGATAGCAGAAAGGTTGTATTTCGACGTGTTGTTGACATGAATGATCGTTCTCTTAGAAGGATAACATCTTCTCTAGGTGGTTCTACAAATGGTTATCCACGTGAAGATGGTTTTGACATTACCGTTGCTTCTGAGGTAATGGCTATTTTTTGTTTGTCACAAAACTTGTCAGAGCTTGAAGAAAGATTAGGTAATATCATTATTGCTTATACTCGTGACATGACCCCAGTTAGAGCAAAACAAATTAATGCTCACCATGCAATGACAGTCCTACTAAAGGATGCATTTAGACCAAATTTAGTTCAAACTTTAGAAGGGAATCCCGCGCTAATTCATGGCGGTCCATTTGCAAACATCGCACACGGTTGTAATTCAGTTATTGCAACAAAGACAGCACTAAAAATGTCTGATTATGTTATTACAGAGGCTGGATTTGGAGCCGATTTAGGAGCAGAAAAATTCTTTGATATTAAGTGTCGTAAGGCTGGACTTGCTCCAGATGCAGTTGTTTTAGTTGCAACAGTTAGGGCTTTAAAACATCAGGGCGGCGTCTCTAAAGCAGATTTAAATAATGAGAATACTGAAGCACTGAATAAGGGGTGTGTAAATCTAGGTAGACACATACGAAATTTAAGTCAATTTGGAGTTCCACTGGTTGTTGGTATTAATAAATTTGTATCTGATACAGAGGCTGAATTTCAAGTAATCAGAAATTATTGCGAGCAATTCAATGTTGAAGTAAGTGTCACTAGCCACTGGGAGCATGGTGGTGAGGGCGCAACTGATTTAGCTGAAAAGGTCGTTAAGTTAGCTGATTCAGGGGCATCACAATTTAAAACATTGTATGATGATTCTTTGCCTCTTTTAGAGAAAGTAGAGGTCATTGCTAAAAAACTTTATCACGCAGAGGAAGTTTTGGCTGATAAAGTGGTTAGAGATCAACTTAATTGGTATCAAGATAATGGNTTTGGCCATTTACCTGTGTGTATTGCTAAAACACAATATAGTTTCTCTACTGANCCGCAATTATTAGGAGCNCCTNCTGGACACTCAATGTCGATTCGAGAAGTCAGACTNTCAGCAGGCGCTGAATTTGTTGTGGTAGTGTGTGGTGCAATTATGACCATGCCTGGATTGCCAAGGGTTCCCGCTGCGGATAAGATTAAATTGGATGAAAATGGACTAGTGCAAGGCCTTTTTTAAGCTATGACTATTAGCGATACTGTTGACTATGAAATTCATAGGGTTGAGAATTCAATCCTACAAGAGTCAAAAGACTGTATCGCCATTGAAGAGCCACTAGAGATAGCTATTCGGTACTTTAAAGATAGTGAGTGGATAGTTGAACCACTTATGGTGACAATGAGAACTCCAGGGGATGATGAAGCCTTGGTTAGTGGACTACTTTTTTCAGAGGGCATTATCGAAGATAAAGTTGCCATTGATAAGATTGATATTAATGGTGAAAATAAGGGTAAATACGATGTTGATAATTCGCTAATTGTAACTTTAACAAGGGGTAATCAATTAGATTTAAAGAATTTACAGCGTCATTTTATGGTCAACTCTAGTTGTGGAGTATGTGGAAAAGGTACTTTGAATGCTATAGAGATTGCCTATGAGCCAGACATTGATAAAGCGGGCCCTATAGTCAGTATTGAGTTGATTACAGAATTACCTAATATATTAAAGTCAAGACAGGAACAGTTTGCCAATACTGGAGGAGTTCATGCCAGTGCATTATTGGACGAGAGTGGAAAAGTTCTTCACTTAGCTGAAGATGTAGGAAGACATAATGCACTTGATAAATTGATAGGTCATGTAAGGTGTAATGATATGTTGAAACCGCTCGAGCAATTTGTCATGTGTTCTGGTCGTTTAGGATTTGATATCATCCAAAAAGCGTTGATGTCTAGAATAGGAATGATAGTAGGTATTGGGGCTCCAACCTCATTAGCTCTTGATTTAGCGAGAAAATTTGATATTACTTTAGTTGGTTTTATCAAAAAAAATAAATATAATGTCTATACTGGTGCTTGGCGCATTAGAGAAAGAGTTTAGGAGATTAAATGTCTAGAAATATCAGTTTATTGTCAGGAAAAAAGGACGACAAAAATAGCTTGTTTGGAAAGATTTCAGTTAGTCCAACAGAGGCCAGTGACTCTCAGCTAGCAGCCGAATACAATTTGGGTGTTTCTACGGTCCATAGCACTAAAAGTTTTTATGACTTTCTAAGCGAAGACTTTAAAAGCAAAAAAGCCTATGTATGTTCTGGAAGCGCTTGTCTTTGTAGAGGAACAAGGGGTGGTTGCTGATAAACTAAATCAAAAGTTTGGAAAAGAAAACGTTGGTGAAATGATTTGCCTTGGAAGATGTTATGAGAATAGCGCCTTTAACTATAACGGTGAAAATTACTCCGGTGATGATATCAATAAATTAGATCAAATTATTGCTGGCAAGCATACCAGTCCTGCTTATACAATGAAGTCATTTTCAAATACATCGTTTTTAGTTGAAGACAAGATTTTTTCTAGTTACGATGACTTTAAAGATTTACTAAAAGTATGCTTTGCAACTGAAAAAGCTGATTTAATTGCTACTCTAAAAGACTCAGGACTTCGTGGACGTGGAGGTGCAGGCTTTCCAACTGGTATGAAGTGGGAATTTTGTAAGGATCAAGAAGTTACCACTAAATATGTTGTTTGTAATGCAGATGAAGGCGATCCTGGGGCATTTTCTGATAGATATTTGCTAGAAGAGCAGCCACTAAAAGTTTTGTTTGGGATGGTCATCTGTGCCTATATTATTAGTTCAAAGCAAGGTTTTTTATATATTCGAGGAGAATACCCTGAATCAATTACTATTACTAATGATGCATTAGCAAAGCTTCGTGAATTGGGATTGCTGGGTGATAATATTTTAGGAACTGGCTTTGATTTTGATATGAATGTAGTCGAAGGCCAAGGTGCTTATATTTGTGGAGAAGAAACAGCACTAATAGCCTCTATTGAAGGCCGTCGCGCTGAGGTAGATGTTCGTCCTCCGTTTCCTGTAGTTGAAGGTTTATATAAAAAACCAACCGTAGTAAATAATGTTGAAAGTTTAGCAGCAGTTGCTGCAATCTTTAAACTTGGTAGTGAGTTCTACAAAAATATTGGAAATGGAAGATCATTAGGTACAAAATTAATCTCACTAGATGGTTATTTTAATAATCCAGGTCTTTATGAAGTAGATTTAGGAACCCCAATCAGTTTTATTATTGATGAGATTGGTGGTGGCTTTAATGATAGTATTAAAGCTATACAGATTGGTGGACCCCTTGGTGGTGTTGTTCCAGTTGATATCTTAAAGACTCTGACATTAGATTTTGAAGATTTCTCTGAGAAAGGATTTTTACTTGGTCATGCAAGTTTTGTTTGTATTCCCAAATCATTTTCGGCAGTAGAATATGCAAAACATTTATTTGCTTTCACGGAACATGAGTCATGTGGAAAATGCTTCCCCTGTCGTTTGGGTTCAACTCGTGGAAAAGAAATGTTAGAATCAGCTTTAGAAAAAGACCAGAAGTTCTCAGAAGAATTGATCCATGATTTATTACAGACAATGGAAGTAGGTTCGTTATGTGCCTTAGGTGGTGGTTTACCACTTGCAATAAAAAATTTACTCGAGCACTGTGCTGACGAGTTTAAACCTTTAATGGAGAAGTAGTATGTCGGATAACCCACAAGGCGTATTCATTGATGATGTTGAGTTTCCATTTGATGATTCAACCTCTATCTTAGAATTTAGTAACAAATCCTTGGGTGAAAAAATTATCCCAAC
>JGI26111J50215_1000170_pt1 | contig 13834 bp, 12 predicted proteins | sample AOAMet1_04_M0_20_2_FD_50215 | JGI IMG/M metagenome (IMG submission 50215) | reverse complement strand
AGCCAGTAGGATTTAATCCTTCATACTTGATATAGAGCTCAACCTGAGTGCCCATTTCGCATGGAATGTTTTCCAGTTTTATTAGTGGGGTGTTACCCTCACCTAGGCTTATCAGACGAGTCTTTTCACCAACAGGTAGTCTGTCTCTATATTTCTCAATTAATCCTGTGTATCTCATAATTATTAATAGTTTAGTCTAGTAGTTCAATATGAATGAGTTGGACTTCAGCTTGGTTGAAGTCACTTGCTTCAATTGCTTTCTTAATATTCATCACTGTCTTAGTGCTGACTCTGTCAGTTGTGATTGCAATATGCGCATTTTTATTCTCATCAACTTGTTTTTGAATTAAGGCTTCTATACTGACATTGTGATCGTTAAAAATTCCTGTTACTTTTGAAAGAACACCCTTAATATCAGACACTAGTAACCTTAAAAAGAATTCACTAACTATTGCGTCGTTATCAACTACATTGATCTTTTCTTGAGATTTCCATCCTAATATGTGGTTGCTGGCTTGATTATTGATAATATCATTCAAGTCAGCGATGACGGCAGATGCAGTAGCTTCGTCACCAGCACCAGCGCCATAATATAGGCTCGTGCCGAGCGCATCACTCTTAACCATGACAGCGTTCATGACACCATCCACCTGTGCAATTAATTGACTGTTAGAAACCAGGGTTGGATGAACACGAAGTTCTATACCATCTTCCACTCTTTTTGCAATTCCGAGATGTTTTATTGTGTAACCCAACTCTGTTGCATGGAGGATATCTTCCGTTGTAATTTTGCTAATACCTTGCGTATAGACTTTACTGAATTGAATTTCTGTTCCAAAAGCAATTGCCGCAAGGATTGAGAGTTTGTGTGCAGCGTCGATTCCTTCAATATCAAAGGTAGGGTCTTCTTCTGCATAACCAAGAGCCTGTGCTTCTTTTAATACATCATCAAAGTCTCTACCCTTTTCCTTCATGTCGGTTAGGATGAAGTTTCCAGTTCCATTAATAATACCTGCCACTGATTCAATGTTATTAGCGCTTAAGCCTTGGCCTAAGGCCTTAATGATTGGAATTCCTCCAGCAACTGAGGCTTCAAATAAGAAGCGAACTTGTTTCTTATTTGCAAGCTTCATTAACTCGTTACCATGATTACCAATGAGTGCTTTATTAGCCGTAATAATATGCTTACCATTATTGATAGCCGCCTCAACCAATTCTTTGGCTAGACCAAAACCACCAATAAGCTCCAAAACAACATCAATGTCAGGATGATTGACAACCTCGAATGGATCTTCCGTTAATTTAATATTAGAGGTGTCACAAATTCGTTTTTTTGTTACATCTCGAACACCCGCTATGACGAGCTCTATTTGAACACCAGTGCGCCTTTCTATCGATGCACTATTTTTTTGTAACACATTGATAACGCCGCCACCAACTGTCCCGAGACCAAGAATTCCAACTTTCATTATTGTATTTTATAAATTCGAATGCGCCATTATACCAAGCAGCGAAATGACTCATCAGAAATCATGTTTAAAAATGTTGCTACAGTAATTGAACTCTGATAACCAACAATTTATATGAGTCAATTATTTAAGTCCACCCATACAGATGTACTTAAGTTCCATGAAGTCATCAATACCATAGTGAGAGCCCTCTCTTCCAAGTCCCGATTCTTTCACGCCACCAAATGGAGCTACTTCATTAGATATAACGCCTTCATTAATACCCACCATGCCATACTCTAAAGCTCTGAGACGCGCCAAATGCGATTAATATCCGTTGTGTAGAAATAAGAAGCTAAGCCAAACTCAGTATCGTTTGCAAGTTGGATTGCCTCTTCCTCAGTTTTGAACTTAAAAACGGGTGCAAGAGGTCCAAAAGTCTCCTCTGAGGCCATTTTCATGGAGGCATCAACGTTTCCAATAACGGTTGGCTCAAACATAGTGCCGCCATTCTTATGGGGCTTTCCGCCAGCAACAATGACAGCGCCACGATCTAAAGCATCTGCCAAGTGATCTTTAACTTTGTCAAGTGCTTTAAAGCTAATAAGTGGGCCCTGATTAACGCCTTCATCCATTCCATTGCCAACGTTAAGCGTTTTAACGGCTTCTCCTAGTTTTTCAACGAACTGATCATAAATGCCTTCTTGGACAATAAAGCGGTTTGTGCAAACACAGGTCTGTCCCGTGTTTCTAAATTTTGAGATGAGCGCGCCGGCCACCGCAGAATCTAAATCAGCATCATCAAAAACGATAAATGGGGCATTGCCTCCAAGCTCCATTGAAACCTTTTTCATAGTATCAGCACAGTTACGTGTTAAGATTTTTCCAACAGCTGTAGATCCGGTAAATGATAGTTTTCGAACAATCGGACTATCGGTTAAAGCCTTTCCAATTTCACTCGACTGAGTCCCAACCACAACATTTAAAATACCACTAGGGATTCCAGCTTGCTCAGCCAGTTCAGCAATTGCAAGAGCTGATAATGGGGTCTCTGCAGCCGGTTTAATGACCACTGGGCAACCTGCAGCTAAGGCAGGAGCACACTTTCTAGTGATCATTGCAATTGGAAAATTCCATGGCGTTATTGATGCAACAACACCAATAGGCTGCTTGATAACTAAAATCCTTCTGTCATTTGATGGAGTCGGGATAATGTCTCCATAGGTTCTTTTGCCTTCTTCTGCGAACCATTCAATGAATGATGCGCCATAACCGACTTCTCCTCTTGCTTCAGCAATTGGCTTACCTTGTTCGGCTGTCATTAATATAGCAAGGTCTTCTTGGTTTGCCATAATCAGATCAAACCACTTTTTGAGGATGATTGCTCTCTCTTTGGCAGTTCTACCTCTCCAATCTGGCCAGGCCTCGTTGGCAGCATTGATGGCTTCATCGGTCTCTTTCTTGCCCATATCAGGAAGAGTGCTTATGACTTCATTGGTGTAGGCATTTGTAACATCAAAGCGAGAATCTGCATCATCGCCAACCCATTTTCCATTGACATAACCGTGCTCTTTCAAAAGACTAGAGTTTGTTAACATAATTTATCCTAATTGCTGAATTATTTAAAGATGCTAATTATAAAGTCCTATTCACTAAATGTGTATAGCAAACTTATTAGACTTTTATGACGTTTTGCTTTTGCCTTCTGCCAATGATGGATGCACTAATAACGCCAAGCGTAACGAGACCCACCAGAATAGTTGAAACTGCATTGATTTCAGGTGTAACACCAAGTCTTACCATTGAGTAAATCTTCATAGGAAGTGTGGTAGAGCCAGGGCCAGAGGTAAAACTTGCAATGACTAAATCATCAAGCGATAAGGTGAAAGATAAGAGCCATCCAGCAACAACTGCAGGAAGAATAATGGGAAGAGTGATCAAGATAAATGTTCGAAAAGGAGTACATCCTAAGTCAAGTGCAGCCTCTGTAATGCTGTCATCATAGCTAGACATTCTTGACTGAATGACAACAGCAACGTAACACATTGAAAAGGTTATGTGAGCAAGTGTAACTGTAAAAACTCCTCGATCAACTGCTAAAGCAACAAACATCAGTAAAGTTGAAAGTCCAATAATGACCTCTGGCATAACCATTGGAGCGTAGATCATCCCTGAAAAAAGTGTGCGACCCCTAAAATGGCCAAAACGCGTCATGACCAGGCCTGCAATAGTTCCAAGAATGGTTGCAACAGTTGACGAGACAAATGCGACCTTGATTGTTACCCAGGCTGCATCTTTTATCCCTTGATTCTGCATCAGTTCGCCATACCACTTTGTAGAAAAACCACCCCAGACAGTAACCAAGCGTGACTCATTAAAGCTAAATAAGATAAGCAGAATGATGGGTATGTATAAGAACGAAAACCCAATTACCAAAGCTAAAATGTTGAAGTTTCCAAACTTTTTCATGAGATAGCCTTTTCTTGAGATCTTTGATAAAGCATGATTGGAACCACAAGCAAAGCTAGTAATATGATAGCAACGGCTGATGCAACTGGCCAATCGCGATTATAAAAGAACTCAGTCCAGAGCACTTTTCCAATCATAAGAGTCTCTGAGCCCCCTAGTAAATCTGGAATGACAAACTCACCCATGACAGGAATAAAGACTAAGAAGCAGCCTGCTAAAATGCCTGGAAGAGAGAGCGGAACAGTGACTGTCCAAAAAGTTTTAAAAGGCCTGCATCCGAGATCAGCTGCAGCCTCTAAAAGACTCATATCCATTTTTTCTAAATTAGCATAGAGCGGCAAAATCATAAATGGAAGATACGAGTAAACAATGCCAATGTAAACGGCAAGGTCAGTGTTCATAATAATTAAAGGTTTTTCGATGAGTCCAATGGTCATCAAGGCCAAATTTAATAAACCCTCTGTTTTCAAAATACCAATCCAAGCGTAGACCCTGATGAGGAATGAGGTCCAGAATGGAAGAATGACAAGCATTAACAGTATCCCCCTCCAACGCGTTGGCGCTCTTGCCACGCTGTATGCAATTGAATATCCAATGATGAGGGTCAGGATAGTTGAAATGACGGCAATTTTTAGGCTTGATAGGTATGCCTTAATATAAAGAGAGTCACTGAAAAGAAATAAATAACTCTCAAGACTTGCTTGGACTGATGGAAACCAAGAATCTCCCCAATCCAGAAGAGAAGTATAGGGCGGTATCGCCATAATCGGTTCAGCAAGGCTGATCTTAAGAACAAAGATAAAGGGGAGAAGGAAAAACAATAAAAGCCATACATAGGGAATTGCTATGACTGCAAGTCTGCCACTCAGTAAAGATTTGAAGGGGCTTGACATTTTTTGCTTGTTTTTCATGATGGTTACGACAGAAGCACGACCGCTGAGTGAGGTGCCCATTGTAAATAAACCTCATCTTCCCAGGTTAGATGGTGTTCTTCAGTTCTTTCACGATTTGCCCGAATTGCTTTAAGAATTCTTCCATTATCAAGCCTGACATGATAAGTTGAAAAGCTACCACCATAGGCTATATCCTCAATTTTTCCTTTTAATATATTGTGATTATCGGACGGCTTCTTTTTAGAGATTTCAAGCTTTTCAGGCCTAATCGCAAACCACATCATATCTCCAGGAGATGCATCAACCTCCTGCGTTGCAAAAACAATGGATTTAGAGTCCTCAGATTCTAGTTGAGTACCAGTTTCATTTTGGCCTTTATAGACGCCTTGTAATATATTGACATCCCCGATAAAGTCTGCCACATCCTTGTTGATTGGCGCCTCATAAATTTCAGTAGGTGTTGCCACCTGGACTAGGTTTCCTGAGTCCATCACCCCAATCCGACTGGAAACTGTCATCGCTTCCTCTTGGTCGTGAGTCACAATAACAAAGGTGACCTCAAGTTTTTCTTGAATGTCCATGAGTTCGAATTGTGTTTGCTCTCTGAGCCTTTTATCAAGCGCTCCAAGAGGCTCATCAAGAAGTAATAGTTTNGGTCGTTTAGCAAGACTTCTAGCCAAAGCAACGCGCTGACTTTGACCNCCAGAAAGTTGATTGGGTTTGCGTTTAGCAAAATCTGTCAGCTCGACNAGCTCAAGCATTTCTTCAACCCTTTGCCTGATTTCATTTTCNGGAAGATTGTCTTGCTTCAAGCCAAAGGCAATATTTTTTTCGACTGTCATATGCGGAAAAAGGGCATAGGACTGAAACATCATATTAATTGGTCTGAGGTGAGGCGGTATTTCTGAGATATCCTCACCNTCCAGAAGNATTCTTCCATCAGTTATTTTCTCAAACCCTGCTAGCATTCTAAGAAGAGTTGTTTTGCCGCAGCCAGAGGGCCCTAATAANGAGAAAAACTCATTCTTNTATATATCAAGGTTAAGGTTATCAATAGCGGTAAAGTCGCCGAATTTTTTAGTGACATTTTCTATTTGAATGTAAGGCTTTTCAGACGAATTGAGCCATGGTGAAGCTGATAGTGTTTCAGACATAATTTAAATTTAAGAAGAAATAACCTTCATGATGCAGTGCATCATGAAGGTAGTGTGGAACTATTACTATTGGCCAGTAGTGACCTTAGTCCAAGTTCTAGTAATCACTCTTTGTGATTTTGCATCATAGGTCGGGCTAATGTATAGGCCTGCCATGACTTCAGGTGTTGGATAGACAGCAGGATCATTCAACAGATCTTCTTCTAGTAACGGCTGTGATGCTAAGTTACCATTTGCATACCAAACATAGTTTGTTGCAGTCGCAATCTGCTCAGGGTCCATTATCCAGTTGATGTACTTATGAGCATTAGCAGTATTTGGGGCATCCTTAGGAACAGCTAATTGGTCAAACCACATTAGTGCACCTTCTTCAGGGATTGCATAGACAATCTCGACACCATTTTCTGCATCCCACGCCGCATATTGAGCCATAAATATATCACCTGACCAACCAACTACAAGACAGATATCTCCATTTGCTAGAGCATCAATATATTGAGATGAATGGAATTTCTGGATGTGCGGTCGAACTGCAGTCAATACAGCCTCTGCTTTCGCTATGACATCCTTATCAGTACTTCTTGGATCTTCACCGAGATAGGCAAGGGCTGCAGGAATGATTTCAGTCGGCGCATTCAGTAAGTGAACTCCACAGTCTGCAAATTTAGATACAACATCTGGATCAAAAACCATCGCTAAAGATGATGTAGGAGCATCCTCCATCCTCTCACTGATCATTCCTTCGTTGTAACCAATTCCTGTTGTTCCCCACATGTAGTTAACTGAGTAGTCATTCAGAGGACCAAATTGTGCCACTTGCTCTTCAATGTCACTCCACATATTACCAATATTTGATAATTTTGACTTATCAAGTTTTTGAAAAACACCAGCTTGAATTTGTCGTGCTAAGAAACTGCTTGATGGCACTACAACATCGTATCCTGAGCCACCAGCAAGCAGCTTAGCTTCAAGAACTTCGTTAGAATCGAATACGTCATAGACAACTTTAATACCTGTTGCTGCAGTGAAGTCCTCGTTAACTTGCTCATCAATATAATCTGACCAGTTTAAAACGTTAACCACTTCTTCTGCAATAACCGCTTGAGCTGAAAACGTGAGTGCTCCAGCTATGAGCAGCTTGTTTATCTTATTTTTCATTGTTACTCTCCTTTTATTTTTTACTTTTAAGTTATTGGATTATATTAAATTTTTATATTTAATAATCACCTTTTTTTAAAATACAGTCCATTTGTCAAAGATGACGCAAATATGAATTGTATTCAAAATCTGTAATTGTGCTATCAAACCTATTGATTTCGGATTCTTTAACAACTTGATAAGATTTTTGAAATTGCTCACCAAAAAACTCCTTCACAACTGAAGATTGACTTGTTTTTTTAACGGCCTCCCTCCATGTGATTCCTAATTCAGGCTCATGCTGAGCATGAGCATTGCCAATCGTTTCTTTATCGAGTGCATCTTTATTCTGAATTCCTGAAAGAACGCTTGAGAGAATAGAGGCAAAGACAAGATATGGGTTTGCATCTGCACTCGGTAATCTGAATTCTAATCTCGTTGCGCTTGAAGATGCTTCTGGAAGTCTAATGAGCGAGGTCCTATTTTCATTTCCCCAGCTCAGAGTCGTTGGTGCATGATCAGCATTGTGAACGAGTCTTCGATATGAATTCGCACTGGGTGCATAAAACGACAGAAAGTCTGGTGTTGTTTTTAATAGACCAGCTATTGAGTTTGCAAAGATACCTTTGGGTTGCTTGTCTTTATCAACTTCAAAGACATTATTGCCATCTTTATCAACAAGGCTTAGATGAGCATGCATCCCATTGCCTGCATGTTCTGAAAATGGTTTTGCCATAAATGTAGCGTTAAGATTAAATTTTTTCGCGCTGTTTTTGATAGAGCGCTTCATTAAGAAGGCTTGGTCTGCCATTAATAAAGCGTCATCATGATGCAGTAGGTTAATTTCAAACTGTCCAGGAGCACACTCTTTTATAGCAGTTTCAGCAGGTATCCCTAGTAAGTGTGCACTTTTTTCTACCAGGTCAAAAAACCCTTCGAAGTCATCCATTTCATTTAAATTTAGAAGTTGAACCTCTTCATATCTTCTATTGGTGCCAGGAATGAGTGGCATTTGGGGATGACCGTTTTTTTGAAGTTTTTGATCAATTAAATAAAACTCCATTTCAGGTGCAATAACTGGCTTAAGTTCTAGCTCTTCGAAGCGTTTCAAAACTGTGCTGAGGATATGCCTTGGGTCAGCGTAAATAGGATTCCCATCGCCATCTTCCATGCTGACCAGGCACTGCGCATTTTTACGAGAACTCCATGGGGTAATGGCAAGGGAATTCTCAACGACTCTGCATATGGCGTCACCATCGCCAGACATAACCAGTCCTGTCCCTTTTGGATTGTCTCCCCAAACATCGAGAACATAGCTTGAGATAGGCATTTTTAATCCACCTTTGGAGGCTTTAATCAAAGTTTTAGGAGAGGCATTTTTACCTCTAGGAATCCCATTAAAGTCAACATAGATAAACTCAACTTTCTCAAGATCAGGATTTTCATCAAGAAATTTTTCTGCAAAATTCTTCATAGATTGTTTTTGAAAATATTATTTGCCCACATTAAATGTGAGATAATTCTATCATATTTGTGATCACAAATTAATAATATAAAAAAAATATTAGAAAAGATTAGTATGGATATTTTATCGAAAGTTGAGCCAAGGGATTTAAAGCTAAATGCAAATGAATGGGTGTACAACTCTTTATGCCAGTTAATTCTTTCTGGAGAATTTGTTCCTGGTATTTCTTTTACCTTTAGAGGGATTGCTAATTCATTTGGAGTTAGTACTATGCCTGTGCGTGAGGCTGCAAATAGACTTATTTCAGAGGGTGCTCTTGATATGTCTGAAAAACGAAGAATTACTGTATCGCAAATGACTCAATCTAAGTTTGATGAGTTGAAAGTTGCTAGATTAAATTTAGAGCCACATTTAGCAGGTCTTGCTTTAAATCATATAAATTCTAAAAGACTTAACCTACTTATAAATATAGATAAAAATCTTGATTATGCTATCTCAACTGGAAATGTTGTAGACTACATTAAATACAATTACCAGTTTCATTTTGGTATTTATGAGGCTGGATCATCACCAGTATTGCTTCCTCTTGTAAGGACTTTATGGCTTCGTTTTTCACCTTTTTATAGAATTGTTGCAGGAAGAGCAGGGACTCAAACTATGAAAGATTTTCATAAATCAGCTATTGATGCTATTAAAGATAAAGATTCTGTTGCATTGATCAATGCTATGCATAGCGACATATTAGAAGGAATGGAAATGCTGAATGAATCGCTAAATGAGTAAAAATGATTTAACTTAATTCTATTTGCACATAAGCGTGAAAATTTCTTGCGTTTATTCTCTTTTCTCTATATTATTATCTGTGATCACAAATTTTATTAAACCAATTATTTACATTTAAATGAGGAATACAATGAATATCAGTACTTCTGCTCTCCAAGAAAAAAATGCAAAGCATTTAATTCAGTCTTTCAGTGACTTAAGTTACATCAAAAATCCCGAGTCGACGCACATCATCAGTCGCGCAGATGGCGTTATATTTATGACAATGATGGTAAGAAAATTTTAGATAGCATGTCTGGATTATGGTGTGTCAATATGGGCTATGGCCAACAATCTATTATTGAAGCAGTGAATGAGCAAATGAAAGAGTTGGTTTATTATAATAATTTCTTTGGATCGAGCCACCCATCTGCTATCAAATTATCTGAAATGATTGCAAATAAAACCCCAGAAGGCATGAACAAGGTTTATTTTTGTGGTTCTGGATCTGAGGCGAATGATACTGTTGTCAGGTTGGCAAGGCACTACTGGGCTGCCAAAGGAAAACCTTCTAAATCAGTCATTATTAGCCGCACAAATGCTTATCACGGATCAACCATGGCTGGAGCTAGTTTAGGCGGAATGAGTGCTATGCATGCTCAAGGTGGTTTGCCAATAGCTGATATTGAACATGTGGATCAGCCCTATTATTATGATGCTTGCGTCGAGGCAGGCGGTAAGATTGATGCCGATGAATTTGGAATTAAAGTTGCTCAAAGCCTGGCTAAAAAAATTGATGAGCTTGGTGAAGACCGAGTTGCTGCATTTATTGCAGAGCCAATTCAGGGGGCAGGTGGAGTTATTATTCCTCCAAAAACTTATTGGCCTGAGATTAGTAAAATTTGTAAGGAGAGAAATATTCTTTTGGTGGCGGATGAGGTGATCTGCGGCTTTGGAAGAACGGGTGAATGGTTTGGATCAGGCCACTTTAACTTTAAGCCAGATTTAATGCCTTTTGCAAAGGGAGTCACTTCAGGATATCTTCCAGTTGGAGGCGTTATTGTTAGAGATGATATTGTTGAGGTGTTGGCTGATGCAAAACAAGAGTTTGCTCACGGTTATACCTATTCAGGACATCCAGCCTGTATGGCTGCTGCTGTTGCAAATCTCGAGCTCATGGAGAGCACAAATATCTTACATCAAGTCAAAAATAATACTGCGCCATACCTTGGCGACAAGTGGAAGGATCTTGAGAGTCATTCTTTGGTTGGAGAGGCGAGACATCTTGGGATGCTTGCGGCTATTGAAATTGTTGAAGATAAAGAGAACTGTAAGAGATTTGACAATAGCGCAGAGATTGTTGGAAGATGCAAAAATTTTTGTTATGAAAATGGCATCGTAATGAGAGCTATTAAAAACAAGATGGTTATTGCGCCACCATTAATATGCAATAACGAACATATTGATGAAATTATTGCAAAGGTTTGGAAGTGTCTTGATTTAACAGCTCAGTCAATAAAGTAATTTAAATTTTCGCGTGCAATCATATTATCAGGCTAGTAGAAATACTCAGATAGATCAGCCAGAACTCATTGGGGACCATGTTGCGGATGTATGTGTTATTGGCGGCGGCTATACTGGCCTATCAACCGCTCTTTATTTAGCAAATGAAGGCGTCAATGTCCTTCTTATTGAGTCAAATCAAATTGCATCAGGCGCCTCTGGTGCAAATGGAGGACAGGTTTCTGGCGGCATGCGAAGAGACCAATTTTATTTGGAAAAAACTTTAGGCGTGGATTACGCCAAAGTTTTATGGGGAATTGGAGAAAAGTCAAAATACCATGCCAAAGAGCTGATTGATAAATACCAAATCCAGTGTGACTATAAAAAGGGGATTGCCCACCCAAACCACAAGCAGAAATATTGTGAAGAATCAAAGCAATATGTTGACCATATGATTAAGAACTATGACTATAAGGATATGGTCTATCTTAGTGATGATGAAATGAGGGAGGTTACAGGCTCGGATACCTATTATGGCGGAAGTTATGATGAAGCTGAGGCCCATTGCCACCCTTTAAACTATGCTCTAGGCATTGCAAAGGCTACGCTATCTGCAGGTGCAAAAATCTATGAAAATAGTCCTGCGACTAGTTATAAGGTTTTAGATGATCATGTCAGGGTAAACACTAAGAATGGCTCAATTAAAGCTGACCGAATTGTCCTTGCTTGTAATGGATATCTTGAGAATTTAGAGAAGAGCTTAACATCTAAAATTTTACCAATGAACAACTATATTGTTGCAACTAAGCCACTTGATGATGAAACGGTTCAAAAGATAAACCCTAANGATATTGCCTTTGCTGACTCAAGATTCGTAATCAATTATTTTAGAATGAGTGCAGATAAGCGCTTACTATTNGGTGGTGGAGAGAATTATTCACAAGAACTATCTAAGAATATAGTTCCCATTGTTACTAGACCCNTAGAAAAAATTTATCCATTTCTTAAGGGTATTAAAATCGATTACGCTTGGGGNGGCAAACTTGCAATTACAATGAATCGCCTTCCATTCTTTGCATCTCTTCACAATGAAAAGGTTATTTCTGCTCAAGGTTACTCTGGGCAAGGCGTTGCTTTAGCAAGCTATTCTGGCAAAATAGTATCTGAGAAAATAACAGGCACTGGAGAAGTATTTGATATTATGTCTAAAATTCCAAGGCCAAGCTTTCCAGGAGGCCGGTTTTTACGAAATCCTAGTATGAAAATTGGTATGCTTTACTACTCGTTGTTGGACAGAATATAATAGCCTTGTTTATTTAAAAAAGAGAATTGCATGAGTATTGATGATTTTGAAGATATGAAGACTGACCAAGCCTTCACTAGAAAAAGTCTTTATAGCAGGGCTAATGAAATGACCTATGGCGGCGCTCTAAGCTTTCTTAGGCGAAAATATACAAAAAATTTAGAGGGTGTCGATATAGCAGTCAGTGGCATCCCATATGACGCTGCAACTAGTTTCAGGCCAGGCGCTAGATTTGGTCCAAAGGCAATAAGAGAGGCATCAGTACAGCTTGCAGAATTGTTGGCTTTTCCAGATGGGATTGATCCATTTAAAACCCTAGCTGTTACAGACTATGGAGACTGTGAGTTGGATTATGGTTTTCATGGGAACATTGTGTCTGAAATTGAAAATCATGCTGATACTATATTAGACTCTGGAGCCGAAATGCTGACTTTTGGCGGAGATCATTTTGTAACTTATCCTCTTTTAAGGGCTCACGCAAAAAAACATGGCCCTATCGCACTTGTGCATTTTGATGCGCATACAGATACATGGCCTGATGAAGATGGAAGGCTTGACCATGGAACGATGTTTTCGAGAGCCATTAAAGAGAACTTAATTGATACGGAGCATTCTATACAGATTGGAATTAGGACTCATAACAGTAATACCAAAGGCGTTAAAATTCTAGATGCACCATGGGTCCATGAGAATGGAATTAATCAAGTCATCAAAAAAATTATTGAGACTGTCAAGGATCGTCCTGCTTACCTTACATTTGATATAGATGGCCTTGATCCAGCCTATGCTCCTGGAACTGGAACACCAGTTGCTGGTGGACTAACCTCTGCGCAAGCCTTGGGAATTGTTAGAGGCTTGGGAGATTTGAAATTTATAGGTGCTGATGTTGTAGAAGTGGCGCCTGCCTATGATCATGCCGATATAACTGCTATTATAGCTGCCACGATTGCTCATGACTATTTGGTGCTAAGGGCAAAACAAAAAAGAAGCCAAGACAAATAAACCAAATCAAAAAAAATAATGAAAATAGGAATACTGTTAGTAGGAAGAGCGACTGATGATTTAGTTGAAAAGTATGGAACATATGCTGAAATGCTTATTTCACTTATCAACACTAAAGAGGAAGTATTTGAGTTTAAGACATTTAATATTCTAGATTCTGTGTTTCCTAAAAACCATTTAGAGTGCGATGGCTGGATTGTTACTGGCTCTCCACATGGTGTCTACGAGGAGCACTCATGGATACCAACTGTGAGTGAGTTAATTAATGATATCTATCATGCAAGCTTACCCATTTTTGGAGTCTGTTTTGGACATCAACTGATCGCCCAAGCGCTTGGCGGCCATGTTGAGAAATCGATTAAGGGCTGGGGTTTGGGTCTGCATACCTATGAAATTAATAATAAGACAGACTATATGGGTAATTTGCCAAAAGAGTTGACTTTGAACATCTGCCATCAAGATCAGGTTCTTCAGGTTCCTGAGGGTGCTAAGGTATATGCTAAATCTGAATTTTGTGAAAATGCTGGCTTTTATATTAAAGACAAAGTTTTAACAATGCAGGCTCACCCAGAGTTTTTAGTCGATTTTATTGAAGCACTCTTGACAGCACGAAGAGACTTAACGATACCCAAAGAATTTGTTGATCCAGCTTTATCAAAGCTCAAAGCTGAGCCAGATAGTGTCCAGTCAAGCCAGTT
>JGI26111J50215_1000162_pt1 | contig 14070 bp, 10 predicted proteins | sample AOAMet1_04_M0_20_2_FD_50215 | JGI IMG/M metagenome (IMG submission 50215) | reverse complement strand
CATCTTTCTCCTCAAAAACAGTATAGCTGCCGTGTTTAACCCCAAGATCGGAGCCTCCTGCAAGAATTAAAGGATAATTTCTAGCATTGTGGGTTGTACTACAAGCACTGCCATAAAGTATTAAAGTATTATCAAGTAAAGAACCATTAACATCTGTTGTATTTTTCATTTTGTCTAAAAAATATGAAAACTGTTTGGAATACCACCTGTCTAATCTTCCCCATTCTTCCCAATGTCCAGTGGCTACATCATGTGAAATTGTATGATGCCCTTGTAATCCAAGAGCAATTTTTGAAAAATTATCTCCAAACCCCATTCCATCTTCTCTTGCCATCATATAATTTATAACTCTCGTACAATCTGTTTGAAAACCAAGAACAATTAAATCCATCATTGATCTAACATAGTCTTGTGGTGCAGATGTCGGGTCAACATCTAAATTAATTAAGCTAGCGTCAAATTCTTTCATTGGCACATCTAGCCATTTTTCATTTCTGACTAGCTGCATTTCAACTTCATTTAATGAGGTCATATATTCATCTAGCTTTGATTGGTCATAAGAGCCAAGTTTATTTTTTAAAGTTTTACTGTCCTCTAGTACCAAGTCAACAATCTTTTTTCCTTGATTAATACTTCTTTGCCTTTCGTTGGTAGAAGTTCCACCTATTGGTGAAAAGTATCTTTCAAAAATATCTCTTAATCTGTGTTCAGAAGGTATTGGTTTACCTGATGAATTAAAAGACAATGTTGAAGTTCTAGACTTATATCCAACACCTCCGTCAGTTGATAAAGAAAGATATGGGAATCTAGTGTATTGACTTAGCTCAGCAGCTGCTACTTGATCTACAGAGATTCTGTTTTTATACAACCCTCGTAAATCACCACCAGTTAAAAATGAATCACCAGCCATATGTCCCAAAACAGTACGACTGCTAGGGTGACTTAATCCCCCAATGATTGACATATTATTTCTATGTCTTTCTAAATGTGAAAGTGATTTTGTGAGTTTGTAATTTTTTCCTTCACCTATTGGAAACCAACTCCAATCCTTGTAATACTCACTTTGTTTTGGCGGGAGACCAACACCGTTAGGAAAATACAGAAAACAAAGTCTTTTTGCAGCTTCAGGTTCTGAAAGTTTTGTAAAATTAGTCATTGACATCGCTTCAAAATAAGGAAGCATACAAGTTACGCCTAAGCCTTTTAAAAAAGTTCTTCGGTCTAAATGCCAAGATTTTTTACTCATTTTTAAACAGTTTACTAAACCAATTTTTTTTCTTTTTATAAAACGATGGGCTGTAGATAATTTCCTGAATTACAGTCTTAAAACTATAATTATCTCTTTTCACCCTTTCAACAATATACTTAATTTCTTTTTCATCAGCAAACCCAACATCTCTTCCGTTCGCATAAGAAAAAAGGTTTTTTACAATAGACTTTGTAAAGTCTTCAGTTTTAAATTTTAAAATATAGTCCTTCATATCTTGAATACCATCTACTTCATTTCCATCAGGCAATACTGATTTTGAATCAATAGGTTTGCCCTTCATTGTAAGCCGATATCGTCCAGTTGCATCATAGTTTTCAAATATTACTCCGTATGGATCTATTTTTTTGTGACAATCCATACATGAAACTTTATTTCTGTGTAGAAACAACTGTTCTTTTAAAGTTAACTTTTCAAAGCCAGGAGTTTCTGGATCCAGTTCTGGAACATTTGGAGGAGGTGGAGGGGGGTGATCACCTAATATCTTCTCCTTTAACCACACTGCTCTTTTGATTGCGTGAGGTTGAGTTCCATCAGAGTGTCCCGTCAAAAAAGAACCCTGTGACAACAAGCCTCCTCTGTTTTGATTTTTATTTAACTTTACCGCTCTAAACTCGTTCCCCTCTACTCCATTTAACCCATAAAATTCAGCCAAGTTTTGATTTAGCATAGCAAAATCAGAATCTATAAAGTTCATTATACTTAAATCGTTTATTAGTATATGCTTAACAAATTCGTAGGTTTCGTTAAACATATCTTCTTTTACAAATCTTGTATAATCTTCATATTCTTGAACATTTACATCCATGTTTTTATGCCTGTCTAATCTTAGCCATTCATATGAAAACCCATTAATTAAATTTTCAATTTTAGAGTTTTTGATCATACGATCAATTTGACTGGGCAAGTTTCTATATAGCTTCCCCTTAGAAGCCAGTTCTATTAACTTATCATCAGGCGGAGAATTCCATAAAAAATATGAAAGCTGAGAGGCTAAATAATATTCATCATCATATTCCCCAGAATTTAGTTTCATAGGCTGATTTAAATAAATAAAATTTGGTGAGCAAAGGATNGCAATCAACACCTCTTTTACACCATCCTCAAAAGAATCAAAATCGCTTCTAATATTCTTCCAAAAAGTTATATAACGATCAAGTTCACTATCATTTAGTGTTCTTCTAAATGCTCTTTCCATGAACTTTTCTATGACTTCATTGGCATATGCTTCCTCATTATTTTGATTCTTAGATTTAAAAAATATTTCCGTGTAAGATTTTGGGGGCCACACTGGATAGTAAGGAGCTTCAAATTCTACAGATTTAATTAACAGAGGCGGTCCTTTTAAACTACTTTCTTTAACTAAATGATTATTCCATAGTCCAAAAGTTACAATATTAGCAAGCTCTCCACTTACATCATCACTAGCCATAGGAACAGGGAGGTTTTCTAACATTCCTGTAAATTCAAAAACCTGTGAGTCTTCCATTGAATTTTTTACCTCGATTGGCTTAGACAGTGCTTTATAATCCATCCCATCATCTGTTCTTGATCCTGCAAATGCTAATATTGAAGGGTTTACTCTTTCATATTGAAAATTATTCTTTTGGGATTCCTTTTGTAATGTTTTTGGCAATGGATCGTCTTTAGCTATTGGAGTAAAAATCAACTTACTGAAGCCAACAAAAAATTTCCCTCCAATAAATCCTTTGTGTTTACCTTTTGTTAGATACGCTAAAGTTACTGGGGTTGTAATTTCTTCTAATTTTTCGTTTTGATTTATATTTAATCTTTTACTTATAACCCCTTCTTCTTTTCGACCTAAGAATCTAACGTGGTATGAGGGCATTACATCATTTGAAACGTAAGGATGAACTAAATCAATTTTATATATCCCATCAAAAGGAACATCATATGTAAATTCAATTTCAGAAAATATTGCAAACTCTTTGGGAATTAGATTTTTATTATCAAATGTAAAGCTGTTCTTTATGTTTAAATCTTTTGCATTAACTGAAAAAGAATTCTCAAAGTCTAAAGCTGGTTCTTTTTCTCTCAAGTCAATAAGTCTTTCAATAGATAACGAATTATATCCTTTAGAGGCTTCAACTCTAAAAGCATACTTGCCCTCTCTAGGAAAATCTTCTTTAATTAATAGTTTTAAATTGGGAGAAGGTCCTTGCCAAGATTTTGGCGTGACTTCTTTTGCAGGCAGTGCAGAGTTTAAAATCATTCCCTCGTCAACAATATAATACCTATTACTTGCCGATCCTCTCATTCCTATACCTATTTTATTTTTTAATACTTTAATAGAATCGCCAATGCTGGAAGATTTCTTTACAGGCTTACCATTCATGTCAAGAATTTGTACATCAAAATCTTTATTGTTTATAGGAGCTGTCTGATAGCCTCCAAATTCTGCGCCTAAAACGTCATCTCCTTTGTTTTTCCCAAGAACAACTTTATATCTTCTAGATTTTGGTTTTTCTCCTTTTACCAGAGCCTTGTCCAACGCTTCACGAGCAAGCTTTTGGTAATAATCAATATGAAGTGATGAGGTTTGAAGAATATTGCCGTTATTCGTGAATCCCATTTTCGACTTACCGTCATCAGGCAAAAGATCTCCAAAATTTATGTAAACTCCTAATAACTCATTTAATGAGTTAGTGTATTGTGATTTTGTTTGCCTTCTCATCACTAGTTTACTATCTGTTTCTTTAGCTTCAGCTGCTTTATCTAAATTTTCAGTTATCCAATCAACTAAAATTCTTCTGTCATCCTCTGAAAGTTGTAGCTCGTCGCTTGGGGGCATTTCTCCAAGATTAATCTCATTTAACATCATATTCCATTTTTCAGCATCAAAACCATTAACCATGTCCCAATCAATATTATCAAACCTCATGTCTCCTTTTTGTTTTTCTTGTCCATGACATTTGTAACAGTAATTTTCTATGATTGGTTTAATTTGATTTGTATAATATGTTGCGCCTGTAGAAAGTGAATCAATTTTTCTGTCTACAACAAGATAATTTCTTTCATCATCAATATTTAAAACCTTCTTCATGCTTATAGGCATGTATTTAGTTAAATAGTCTTTACCATGTGTAAGCTGTCCTCCAAAATGCCCCGTAAAAAGTAGAAAAATCACATTTGTATATAAAAATATTCTGTAGGTTTTTTTTGATTTTGAATTAAAATAAAGTAGCCAAACACACACTAAAGCTGTTAGCCAGCCTAGCCATTTATGAAGGTTTAACAGCTCATCATCATAATTTCCACTTGATGCTAAAACAAACCCCAAAATAGCTGATGGAATTACCGTTATAACTGAAAACCATAATAATATTGAACATGCTGAATCCAAATTAAGTTGTGGTCGATATGAATTAATAATTTCCATCACAAATAAAGCGGCCAAGCCTCCAATAGGTAGGTGCAAAATAATTGGATGAAATCTTCCAATAAAAAAAACAAAAGTATTGTTCACTGTTCCNTCAAGNGGAATTAACAATAGGCCAAATAACAATAAAGACAATATCGCCGGGATTTTAATTTGTTTTTTCATTTGCTGAACTAAATTGTAATTCTTATCAGTTTATGTAATATAAGAATTTTTGAAAGAATTTTAAACNCTCGATTATTATGTAAATTATGTTACAAAACAAAAAACAGTAAAGAGGCTTTTGCATTTTAAGGAATACTTTTTTCATATCTTTATAAAATGAAAAAAATTGTCTTATTAATNTTTTTTATTCCATTATTATCTCTAGCACAAANCGGAGATTTAAAATATTATGGTGAAAAAATTAGTNCCCAAAACACTGTAACCCTGAAAGGATTGATTAACCANGCAAAAGACAAATCTCTTGCCAAGGTTAATGGAACTATTTTATCTTCTTGTCCAAAAAAAGGATGTTGGATGCAGGTTCAAGTTGAAACNGATACTATTCAAGTAACCTTNAAAGATTATGGNTTTTTTGTTCCTAAAACAGGGCTTGAAAACAAAAAAACCGTATTGGAGGGGTTTGTAAAACAAGACACAATTAGCATTAAAATGCTTAGGCATTATGCTGAAGATGCTGGAAAATCCAAGTCTGAAATTGAACAAATAATAAAGCCTGAATTTAAGCTCTCATTTATTGCTAACGGAGTTATAATTAATTAACATTTATCAAAATTTAATGAAGAAATTCTTTTCTTTTCTTTTCTTTTTAGCAATTATTTCTTGTTCAAAAGATCCGATTTTATACACTCTTACCACCTCTACTAATCCAACAGAGGGAGGTACTCTTTTGCCAAGCTCAGCGCAGTTTGAAGAGGGAGAAACCGTTGTTTTAAACGCAACCCCATCTGAAGAATACGTTTTCTTTAGTTGGGCAGGGGTNTCTGGAGAAAACAGTACCACAAGCATAGTAATGAACTCTGATAAGTCTGTAGTTGCTCTATTTGTGAAAAAACAGTACTCTTTAGAAATTTCCGTTGAGGGCGAAGGAGAAGTAACAGAAAAAATAATTAAAGCAGGATCTTCTACAGATTATAACAGCGGAACAATTGTTGAGCTTTCGGCCAATCCTGTAAGTGAGTGGGTTTTCGTCGAATGGAAAGGAGATCTGTCTGGCTCTGAAAATCCAACTCAAATTACAATCAATAAGCCTAAAAAAATAATTGCTGTTTTTCAAAAAAAACAATACCCTCTCAATATTGAAATTGAAGGAGAAGGTTCTGTTGAAGAAAAAGTCATTAAACCAGGTGTGCCCAATAGCTATAATAGTGGCACAGTTGTTTCCGTTAAAGCAATTCCTCAAAACGGTTGGTCTTTTTTAAAATGGTCTGGAGATGTTAGCTCTTTAGAAAACCCCATTGAAATTACGGTAAACATGTCTAAAAATATAAGAGCTGAGTTTTTTAACCCTCTAGATTTTACAGGCTTACCAATACTTTATGTTGATACTCAAGGAAGCGAAATCAATTCCAAAGATGATTATGTTGANGGCAGTGTTTCGATTATTGGATCAAATGATTTTCCTGATCTTTCTTCAACTGAAATGAAAATTAAAGGTAGAGGTAATTCTACATGGTGGCAAGGAGGAATAGGTCGTCCCGATAACATGAAGAAGCCTTATCAAATAAAATTTGGAGACAAAACAAAAGTTCTAAATATGCCTAAAGACAAAAAGTGGGTTCTATTAGCTGAAATTTCAGATATTTCTTTGATTCGTAATAAAATAGTTCGTGAAATAGCTAACATGGGTAGCTTTGATTATGTTCCTCAATCCGAATACACAGAATTATTTATTAACAATAAACATGCGGGGACTTATTTAATTGGTCAAAAAGTAGAAGAATCTAAAAACAGAGTAAATATTGGAGATGACGGCTATTTGGTTGAAATTGATACAGATGCTCACGGCAGAATTGAAGAAGATGATGTTTATTTTCGTTCTAACGTTTGGTCATCTCACTATAAAGATGGAGTTTTCAACATAAAGGAGCCTAGTCTGGATTTTGATTCTGAAAAATTTAATTTAATTAAAGGTCATATTAATTCTTTTGAAGATGCTTTGTTTGGAGACAACTTTAAAGACCCTGATATAGGCTATCGTTCATTTATAGATTTACCAAGCTTCATAGATTGGTTTTTAGTGAATGAAATCTCAAAAAACCAAGATGCTGCATCTTTTTCGAGCATCTATTTTAACTATATCCCAGGTGAAAAAATTAAAATGGGTCCAATTTGGGATTTCGATCTTGCTTTTGGAAACGTGAATTATTCTAATGCTGAAAATCCTGAAGGATTTTGGATCAAAGATAATCTATGGTATAAGAGAATGTTTGAAGACCCTTATTTTAAACAAATGGTTCAAGAACGTTTTGACTATTATAACAACAATCTAAGTTTAATATTATCAAAAATCAGCGGATTTGAAACTTATCTTTCAAAATCTCAAAAGAAAAATTTTGAACTTTACCCTAGCCTATTAGATCCTAATTCGGAAGTTTGGCCTGTTCCGGCTAGATTCGATAATCATCATGGTTATGTTGAATATTTAAAAACTTGGTTAGATACCAGAATGGAATGGCTAAAAACTTGGCTTTAATGAAAGTTGTCTTTTTGACATAAAAATAATTTTTGGTATATTATTTGTTGATTATNTTACAATGAATACAATTGATTATCATTATAAAAACGCCTCTGTAAAGCTTAAAAACGGATCTACTGTTAATGAGCTTTATCAACAACTTTACAGGCTAGAAAAAAAAGAAGATTATGACGCATGTGCTGGAATTTTAAAAGCTATAAAAGAATTTTCTAAATGAAAAAATTATTAATGTTTTTTATGTTTTTTTCTATTATTTCTTGTCAAGAGAACTTCTCTGAAATAAAAAACATTATCGAAATTGAAGGGGATTGGGAGTCAGAATATGAAAACATTTCTGTTGATACCGACAAAATGATAATAACAGTAAACGACACTGTTAACTTAGTTTTGTCTTCAAGGCATTATGACAAGCCTTTAATTACCGTTTCTTCTGGTAGTGTGATGTTTTATGACGCAAGAGTTTCTATAAATAAATCTAAAAACTCAATAAAAATTAAAAGAATAAACGAACCTATTGAGATAACATATTTTAAAAAATGAAAAATCTAAATTTTATATTCTTTGTTTTTGTTTGTTCTTTTTTAAATTCCCAGACAATCAATGAAGTCTCTGTTAAAAAATATCTTTACACTCTTGCCAACGATTCAATGCAGGGTAGAAAAGCTGGAAGTCCCGGGATTGAAAAAGCTGCAAAATATATAGAACAGCAATTTTCTAAAATTGGACTAAAACCTTTTAATGGCTCTAGTTTTAGACAAACGTTNAAGCATATAAACAAACGCTCCGAAAAAAAAGAAGAATTAACTTTATTTAATGTCATTGGGTTGCTAGAGGGGACNACTCTGAAAGAAGAGTTCGTTGTTGTTTCTGCTCACTATGATCATCTTGGCCGAAAAAATATTGGAGAAGGAGATTTAATTTTTAATGGAGCTAACGATAATGCATCAGGTGTAAGCGCAATGATCATGTTGGCAGACTATTTCAAAAAAACCAAAATAAATAAAAGAAGCATTCTCTTTATTGCTTTTACCGCAGAAGAAATGGGACTTGTAGGCTCCAATCACTTTGGAAAAACGATTTCTGCAGAGACAATAATAGCTGGAGTTAATATTGAAATGATTGGTAAAGAGTCTCCATTTGGGCCTAAAACAGCTTGGCTTACTGGTTTCAATAGATCAGATTTTGGTAAAATTATTCAAAAAAATCTTTCTTTTTCTGAATACAAACTTTACCCTGATCCATACAAAAATTATAGATTGTTTTTTAGATCCGATAATGCTTCTTTGGCTAGACTAGGAGTGCCTGCACACACTTTTTCAACGAGTCCAATGGACAAAGATCTCGATTACCACAAGGTAAGCGATGAAGCAGAAACCTTAGATGTCAAGACTATTACAGAAACAATAAAAGCAATAGCTACAGGAATTAGATCCATTATTTCTGGTGATGATACCCCGTCAAGATTGATCTTATAGTTTTTCAATCAGAATTCTCTTTGATTCTTTAACACAATCTTTTATCTTGTAGAAGTAAGAAATTTTACTTTATATGAATTCAAAAAAATCAAGAAGAAGCTTCATAAAAAAAACATCAGCAGTTGGTGCTGGGTTTTTTATCGTTCCAAGAAATGTGTTGGGAGGAGTTGGCTATACCTCTCCAAGTGATCAACTAAATTTAGCTGCGATAGGTTCTGGTGGGAAGGGTATAAGTGACATCGCCAATGCTTCAGTAAACGGCAGAGAAAGGGTAGCTGCGCTTTGTGATGTTGACTTTTCCGGAAGCGCTTCTAGATCTGTTAAAAGATTTCCGAAAGCTAAATTGTATNCAGATTTTAGAGAAATGCTCGACAATGAAAAAGATATTGATGCCGTAACAATTTCAACACCAGACCATGTTCATGGTCCTGCTGCAGTTTATGCAATGGAAAGAAATAAACATGTATACGTTCAAAAACCAATAACACATAATATTCGCGAAGCTAGAATACTAACTGAGCTTGCTAGAAAACAAAAAGTTGTTACTCAGATGGGAAACCAAGGTGGATCAAATCCTTTATTAAAAATGGTTCAAAACTGGATTGATTCAGGAAAAGTCGGCAAAATCTCCGAGGTTAAAGTTTGGACCAACAGACCGGTTTGGCCGCAAGGAGTAAAAATGCAAACTCCCAACCCTAGCTTAAAGCCTGATTCACTAGACTGGAATTTATGGCTCGGGCCTGCAAGGCAAAAACCATACACTCCAAACCTACACCCTTTCAATTGGAGGGGATGGTGGGAATACGGAACGGGCGCACTTGGTGATGTAGGTTGTCATTTAATAGATATTCCTTTTAGAACATTAGGGTTAAAATATCCCAAAAGTGCTGAATGTAGCGTTGGAAGTGTTTTTACCAAAATGTGGAATCCTGATTATCATCCAGAAGGCTGTCCTCCATCTTCTTTAATTACTTTAAATTTTGATTCAACTGAAAAAAGCAAGAGTCCAATTGAGTTGACGTGGACAGATGGCGGGATTAGACCTCCGCACCCTGACATTATACCAGCTGACAGTGATATTGGAGGACCAGACAGTCAAAATGGAGTGCTAATGATTGGAGAAAAAGGCATTATTTCTACTAATATAAATGACAGCTCTCCGCTAACCCCTAAGCTTTATCTTTATGATGGACAGACAGAATTTGGGCCTGAAACGGAAGACATGCCCGAACCTGAATATGGTCACCAAAGAAAGTGGGTAGACGCCTGTAAAGCTGGTTTTAGAAGTAAAGAACATCTTGATTTAACCTCATCATTTGATTACGCCGGTCCAATGACCGAAACAGTTTTAATGGGTAATCTTGCAATTAGAAGCTACATGCTTAGAAATGAAAAATCTAAAGGAGGTTTTGATTATTATGCAAGAAAAAAATTACTGTGGGACGGGGATAATATGAAAATTACAAATATTGAAGAGGCAAATCAATTTGTAACCAGAGAATATAGAGAAGGCTGGAAAATATAACATTAAATTGGCACTGTTTTTGACACTATTTTGACTATGAAAACAAATCTTTTTTGTCTTTTTTTTATACTCAGTCTTAGCTCAATTACTGCGCAAAAAATTTATTCTACTAACCAGCCATATAAAGCAGATATTAAAGTTTTTGTTGTCGAAAATGAGTACCAGGCTGATTTAAAAGTATACAAAGTTTCTCGAGCCTATGAGGCAAAGAAAAACTCAGGCTTATGGTATTTTTCTAACACTCCTTATGGTTCTGACAAAAAAATTTATTTCTGTGAAAACGAATATGAAGCTGATTTAAAAGTCTTTTTTGTTGATTATAAGTATCAAGCTAAATGGAAAAGTTCTGAGAAAAAATTCCTATTATATTAATTCTTTTTGAAAGAATACCCATAAAATGAAACCGTATCAAAATCAAAACTCCTCTAAAAAAAAACAAGTTGAAAAAATGTTTGATTCAATTTCATTTGAATATGANAACCTTAANAGGTTAATTTCAGCAGGAAATGATGTTAAATGGAGGAAAAATATTTANAAAATAGCCGAACGTTTAAAGCCTGTAGACATTTTGGATATTGCCACAGGAACAGCTGACATAGCGCTAGAGCTTTCTAAAATAAAAGGATCAAAAATAACTGGTTTAGATATTTCTGAAAAAATGCTAGATGTAGGAAGGCAAAAAGTGACAGAGAGGAATCTTGAAAATAAGGTTTCTTTAGTTTCTGGAGATGCTGAAAACTTAAGTTTTTCTAAAAACACATTTGATCTTATATCAATTGGCTTTGGTGTAAGAAATTTTCAAAACCTTGAAAAAGGTCTTTTAGAAAGTTTTAGGGTCTTAAGAGAAGGTGGAACTTTAATTATTTTGGAAACGTCAGTTCCTCAAAACAGACTTGTAAAGTTATTTTATTTGCTTTTTAGTCGAACTTTTATTCCTTTGGTTGGTATTCTTTTCTCAAAAGACAAAAAAGCTTACAAATACCTACAAAAGTCCGCAGAAGAATTTCCAAGCGGAGAAAGTTTTAGTCAAATTTTAAAATCTTGTGGCTTTAAAAATGTTCATATAATGCCACTTATGCTTGGAGCCTCGTCAATTTATGTTGCTAAAAAACACTGATGAAAAACAATACAGAAAAAGTTTCTAACAACAGCTTTTTTGAAGTCATAAACAATCTTCTTAAAAAAAAAGAATCTTTCATTTGTTCTCGCCTTCCCGGTTCAAAACAGGTTAATCTTAACTCTGGAATTGTAACACAACTAAAGCGCTCAGAAATACAAGACAATGGAATCTTTGTAATGCCATTTATTGAAAAAAATTTAGGTTGGATGTTAAATCCCTCTTTAAATTACGAAACGATTATTGAAAAAAAATTAAATTCAAAAAACAATAATTTTTTGAACGTAAAAGACCTTGTCAAAAATGAAGAAAAAGAAAACTATACTCGTTCTGTTAAAAATTTAATAAAAGAAATTGATAAGGGAAAATTGTCAAAAATAGTATTCTCGAAAAAAATAACTTTAAAGCGTCCTAATTCAAATTGCGTTTCAATTTTTAAAAACATTCTTGATTCATACAATGATGCTTTCTGTTATTTCTTTTACACCCCAAAAGAAGGAGTTTGGTTGGGCGCTAGTCCAGAGCTTTTATTTAAAAAAGAAAAAAACTCTATTTTAACTATGGCTTTAGCAGGAACAAAATTCAATATTAGTTCAGAGTGGGGAGACAAAGAATATTCTGAACAAAAAATAGTTCAAGATGAAATAATTGAAAACCTTAGCCCCTTGTGCTCTTCTCTTTCGCTTGGAGAAACAGAGACGGTTTCTGCGGGAAAAATACAACACTTAAAAACAAGTTTTGAAGGAACAACCCAAGCCTCAACTATTAAACTTATTAATGCTCTTTTTCCTTCTTCTGCAATAGCTGGTTTCCCAAGAAAAACTGCCTTAAAATTGATTTCAAAGTATGAGTTACATGAAAGATCTTTTTATTCTGGTTTCCTTGGAGCATGTAAAGGCAATGACTCTTCTTTTTTTGTAAATTTAAGATGTCTTAATGTTAAAGATGACAAAATATCACTTTATGTCGGATCTGGAATAACAAAAGATAGCGACCCAGACAATGAATGGATGGAAATTTTAAAAAAATCTGAAACAATGTTAAATGTTATTTTTTAACAACTTTTGTTTTCATTTTCTAAATTTGTTTCACAAATGATGTATCCAAAAATTAATTCCGCTCAAACGATTATTCTTTATTGTGAAAAGTTTGAGTTTTTCAATATTGTAATTTCTCCAGGATCAAGGAACGCTCCCTTAGCGATTGGCTTTGCCTCTAATAAAAAATTTGACTGTTATAGTGTTGTGGATGAGCGATCTGCTGGATTTTTTGCTTTAGGCATGTCACAGCAAACGCAAAAACCCACCGTTTTAATTTGTACATCTGGATCTGCACTTCTTAACTATTACCCCGCAGTTGCAGAAGCCTATTATAGCGACATCCCTTTAATTATTATTTCAGCTGATAGACCTGATTATAAAATAGGAATTGGCGACGGACAAACAATTCAACAAAGAAATGTTTTTGGAAATCATGTTGTTGATTTTAAAAACTTGGTTCAGGATGTTAATCATAGCGCTGATTCTATTCTGGAGAGCAACAGTCAAAGCTTAATTCCTGATTCGTTAAATACAGCTGGGCTATTAAAACTTCAAAAAAATATTCAAAGCTCTAATGAAAAAATAATTGCTGATTTGTTTGCAAAAACTTTAGAATTTTCAAGACCTGTTCATCTTAATGTTCCGCTTGAAGAGCCTTTGTCCGATTTTGTAAACCAACCTTCAATTGAGGTTAAAAGCAAAATAAAATATAGTTTAGAAAACAATGATCTTACTGTTTTTGACAACCCTCTTATAAAAGGCTACAAAAAAATAATGATTCTTTTGGGTTGTGCCGATAAAGAAGTGCTGAGTCAGAATGTAATAAATGAACTGTCAGGCTTTGAAAATATAGCAGTACTAAAAGAAACTACTTCAAACATAAATAACGTCTCTTTTTTTGGCAAAATAGATCAACTGATTGCACCAATTGAACTTTCTAAAAACAGCTCTGATTTGTTCAATAAATTAAAACCAGAACTACTGATTACAATCGGGGGAATGGTCATCTCAAAAAAAATAAAAACAATGTTAAGAGCATATAGGCCAATTGCTCATATTCATTTGGGGCATAATAATGCTAAAGACACGTTTTATTCAGGTGTGGAACATTTTAAAATTAATCCCGACTTGTTTTTTATAACTTGTTTAAAGAAACTTGCCTTAAACTATAACTATAAAGAACTGTGGGAAGATCTTTCAAAAAAAAGAGCCCTAGCTCACAAAAAGTATATTAAAAACTCTCCATTCAGTGATCTAAAAGTTTTTTCTCAGCTTGAGTCTAAAATTCCACTTAATTATAATATCCAAGTTTCTAACAGCTCAACTATTCGTTACATGCAATTATTTGACTTTGATAAGTTTTCTAAAGTTAATTGTAATAGAGGAACAAGCGGAATAGACGGAAGTACATCCACTGCAGTTGGAGCTTCTGTTAAATCAATAACCCCAACTCTTTTGATAACTGGAGATTTAAGTTTTTTCTACGACGCTAACGGATTGTGGAACTCTCATATAAAATCTAATTTTAGAATTATAGTGGTAAAC
>JGI26111J50215_1000161_pt1 | contig 14079 bp, 15 predicted proteins | sample AOAMet1_04_M0_20_2_FD_50215 | JGI IMG/M metagenome (IMG submission 50215) | reverse complement strand
GGAATACGCAAAAAAGATTGTAGATTTACCAATACATTGTTTTGTACAAATGGGTGATTTTTCAGGATATACAATACAACAGTGTGGTAGAAAAAATATTAAAAAAGCATACGTAGTTGGGTTTATTGGAAAACTTGCAAAAATGGCTGCGGGTGTTAAACAAACTCATGTCAAAGGATCAAAAGTAGATATGAACTTTTTATCAGAATTAGCAAAAAAAGCAAATGCAAATGAAAAAGTTATTGCAAGTATTAAAAAAGCAAATACAGCTAGACATGTTTCAGAAATAATTAAAGAAAATAATATTTCTGGATTTTTTGAACTAATTTGTAGTGAAACCTACAAACATATGAGAAAACACTCTGAAGAAAAAGTTCCAATAGATGTAATATTATTTGATTTTGAAGGAGAAATACTTGCTAGAAAATCACAAGAGTAAGGTATTTTATTAAAGTTAGAAAGTTTTGATTATGGAAAATGTATCAGTTCTTGCAATTACTAAAAATGGCATCAATATTGGAGAGAAATTAAAAGAATTATTTCCTAATTGGGATATTTTTGTACCAAGCAAATTATCAAATGAAAATAAGAGTATAATATGGTATTCTGAGCCTACATCAGATAAAATTATTGAACTTTTTAAAAATTCTAATGCATTAATTTGCCTATTTTCTTTAGGTGCAGTAATTAGATTAATTGCACCTTATTTGAAAGATAAGAAAACAGATCCTGCAGTAATTGTTATTGATGATAAAACAAATTTTGTTATCAGTGTATTATCAGGGCACATTGGTGGAGCAAATGAATTAACTCAAGAAATTTCTGAAAAATTGAATGCATTGCCAGTGATAACAACTGCAGCAGATGTAAACAAAACAATTGCAGTTGATTTGGTAGGTAGAGAATTTGGCTGGAAAATTGATGATGAAACAACTGTAACTAAGATTAGTGCACATATGGTGAATGCAGAACCGATTGGTGTTTTTCAACAAACTGGTAATAAAAAATGGTATAAAGAATTACCAAAAAATGTTACAATCTATAATAGTTTAGAAGAATTAAAAAAATCAAATTCTAAAGCATATCTTATAATTTCTGATACAATTATTGATAATGAGTTAGCTCAAGAATCTGTAATATATCGTCCTCAAAGTTTAGTTATTGGTATCGGATTACATTGGGATACAACAAAAGATACAATCAAAGATGGAATAGAACATTGTTTAAAAAAATTCAATCTAAGTTCAAAATGTATTGCAAAATTAGTTTCAATAAAAAAATCTGAAGATGTTCAAGGATTAATAGATCTTGGAGAAGAGATGNAAATACCNGTAGAATATGTAAACAGAGAAGAACTTGCAGAAATAATAACTCCAAATCCTTCTANTACAGTTAAAGCATTTGAAGGAACAGCAAGTGTTTCTGAAGCTGCTGCAATTAAAATATCAAATGGAGAATTAATTGTAGAAAAGCAAAAATTNCCTCCAAATTTAACAGTAGCAATTGCGAGAAAAANATAATGAAACGAGGATTATTACTAATTGATAGAGGAAGCNGACAAAGNGAAGCATCTGAAGAATTAGAGNTAATATGTGAAGGAATTAAGGCTAAAGGGGATTATAATTTTGTNGATTTTTGCTTTTTAGAAGTTGAACCGCCATATATTGAAGATGGAATTGAGAAATGTCTAAAACAAGATATTGATTCACTTACAATAGTTCCATATTTTCTATATCCAGGTAAAAAAGTAAAAAATGCAGTTNCAGATGTAATGAAATTTCAAAANGATACTAAAATTAAATTTCTTGTCACTAAACCAATGGTNATGCATAAAACTTTGATAGAAATAGTTCAAAACAGAATAGACTCAACATTAAAAGAAAATCAAATTACTCTTGAAAATAAAGATGTAGATGTAATGATTATTGGTCATGGAAGTGTGGATCCTAATGCACAAAGATCATTAAATTACATTGTAGATAAATTAAAAGATAGTTATAGAAATGTAAGTAGAGTATGGTTAGAAATAGAACAACCAGATATTTTTNAAGGAATTAAAAGTTGTGAAAAAAATAATCCCAATGTATTAGTAAATGTATTTTATTTTCTTCATGAAGGAGCACATGTAAAAACNGATATNAATAATGACTTAATACCTGCATTAGAAAATTCTACTATTAAAAAAAGCTATATTACAAAACATATTGGAACAGATCAAAAAATGGTAGATTTAATATTAGAAAGAGCAAAGGAAGTAGAGAATGCAAACTAAGAAAGGCCAATCAATTGAAGATGCAAGTATGAAAATGATTGAAGATGAAATTGGATCACATAATTATAATGAAAAAGAATGGCCTATTGTAAGAAGAATAATTCATTCTACTGCTGATTTTGATTTTGCTGATAAAAATAGGCTCATTTTTCAAAANGATGCAATAGAAAGTGGTATGAATGCTCTAAAAAATGGATGCAGTATTGTAGTAGATGTTAATGGAGTAATAGGTGGACTCAATAAACAAAATCCAAAAGATTTTGGTAATAACATAATTTGTAATATATCAAAACCAGAAATTATGCAACAAGCAAAAGATGAAGGTAAAACACGTTCTCAAGTTTCCATGAGAGTTGCCAAAAATGACATTAATGGAGGAATAGTTGCTATAGGAAATGCACCAACTGCATTAATGGAAATAATTGAAATGGTAAAAGAAGGAATAGTAAAACCGGCATTAATCATAGGAATTCCAGTTGGATTCATCTGTGCACCAGAATCAAAAGAAGAGTTATCAAAGTTAGAAGGAACTCCATTCATTACTAATTTAGGAAGAAAAGGTGGAAGCTCTTCAGCTTCAGCAATAATAAATGCAATTTTTAAATTAATTAGAGCAGAATCATCTACGTAAAATTATTGCTCTAAGGGATAAATTAGAATATCTTAAAAAAAATCCAAACCATTTCTTAAGAATCAAAAGTGAGATTGAAAGAACTGAAGAGGTCCTTCCAATCTCATGAAGAATGGAGAGTTCCGTTCTTCATTTAATTGCGTTTGATTACCCGATTGGTAATCGCGATTTTGGAATCACGCAACAAACTATAGGTATAGTGATGTATAAAATAAACGGCAATATCTAAAAATCATTATTTACGTAATTCATTCAAACAATTTTTTACAAAAATTTCAGCATAATTGGAACTATCAAAATAAAGATGTCCATATGATGCAAGTGTATTATTTTGAATCAGCCCATCTTGATGATTTTTTATTCCTTCTCCAACCTCTAAATTAAAAGCAAATTTAGAATCAGTTGATACAGATTTTAATTGAGAATAATGAAATTCATGACCACGAAATCCATGTAAACTATCAGATAAAATATTTTTACTAGATAATTTTCCCTTTGTATAATTTAATCTCATTTTTTTTGTCATTGTTGTTTCTGCATCAAATAAACCAACCATTTTGTATTTTTTATTATTATTAGTAATAGATTTAGTAAGATACATCAATCCCCCACATTCTGCATAAATAGGAAAGTTATCTTCAGATAATTTTTTAATTGATTTTTTCATGGTTTGGTTTTTTGCAAGATCATTTCCTAAAATTTCAGGAAATCCACCTCCAATATACAATCCATCGCATTTAGGAATTTTTTTATCTTTTATTGGACTGAAAAAAATTAATGATGCACCTTCACGTCGTAATGCATTCAAATTATCATCATAATAGAAATTAAATGAATTATCTAAAGCAACTGCAATTTTTGCTTTAGTTTTTTTATAATTATTTTTAATAATTTTAGGTAAAGAAATAGGATTTTTAATAATTTTAATAATTTTATCAACATCTAATGATTCTGAAATAATTTTTGAAGTTTTTTCAAGTTTATTTTTTAAAATTTTATTGTCATAAGTAGATATCAAACCAAGATGTCTGGATTCTAAATTTAAGATAGGATTTTTTGGAATTACACCAATAATAGGTAGTTTTGTTTTTTCTAGAGCATCTCTACAAAGAATTTCATGTTTTTTACTTCCAATTTTATTTAAAATAATTCCAACAATTCTTGATGTTCTATGAAATTTTTGAAATCCTAAAGCAGTTGCACCTATAGAACGAGCAGTTTTACTTGCATCTAATACTAAAATTACAGGAGATTTAGTAATTGATGCTACATGATGAGTGCTTGCATAATTAGAATTTCCTTTAAATCCATCATAATATCCCATTACGCCTTCAATAATTGAAATATCAGAATTTGAATGAGAAACAAAACTATCTAAAACTTGTTTTTGACCCATTAACCATACATCAAGATTGTATGTATCATTTTTTGAAATAGTTGTAAGATAACTAGGATCAATATAGTCAGGACCTACTTTGAAAGGTTGAACAGAAAAACCTCTTTTTTGTAATGCATAGATAATTGAGCATGTGATCGATGTTTTACCAACACCACTAGTTGCTCCTGCTAAAACAATTCTTGGTATTTTCAATGTATGTGTAGAATTTTTTTTTTATTTAAATTAATACCTTGAAAAAATAACGAATGTTTTTACTGATAAAAATTAATGAGTAATTATGGCAGAAAAGGGATTAACTATTGTTTATACAGGAAAAGGCAAGGGTAAAACAACTGCTGCATTAGGAATTGCATTAAGAGCTACCGGTTATAAAAAGAAAATTTGTATGATTCAATTTATCAAAGGTTCATGGCATTATGGTGAAATGGATTCATCAAAAAGATTAGAACCAGAATTTGAAATGGTTGCAATAGGTAAAGGATTTGTTGGTATTATAGATGATAAAAGTCCCAAAGTGGATCATCAAAAAGTTGCAAAGGAAGCAATTAAAATCAGTAATGAAAAAATTCAATCAGGTAAATATGACATAGTAATTTTAGATGAGATTAATTATGCAATAAATCTTAATTTAGTGGCACTTGATGATGTTTTGAATTTAATTAAAGCAAAACCCCAAAAAGTAGATTTAGTATTAACAGGTAATTATGCTAAAGAAGAAGTGATCGAAGCTGCAGATTTAGTAACAGAAATGAAAGAAATTAAACATCCATTTCAACGTGGTATTAAAGCAAAAGAAGGAATTGATTTCTAACGAGCAACATTAATGTACAGATTGGAAAGTTTTAGAAGAATTGTCTACTGAAACTCAAGAAATGCCTGAGCAAGGTGAAATTATTCTAGCCACAGTAACTAAAGTCATGGATCATGGAGCATATGTTACATTAGATGAATATGATGATATTCAAGGATTTTTACATATTTCAGAAATAGCACCTGGATGGATTAGATCAGTAAACAGATTTGTTAAAGATGGAGAAAAGAAAGTTTTACTTGTAAAAAAAGTAAAAGCAGTAGATATTGATTTATCATTAAAACAAGTTTCAAAAGATCAAAAAAAACAGAAACTAAAAGAAGTTAAAAAATATGAAAAAGGTAAAACATTATTAGAAAATCTCCAAGAAAAAACAAAAATAACAAATGAAGAAGTTGAAAAATTAGAAGATAAATTCTACACAAAATTTGATTCTGTTTATGATGGATTCATGGAAATTGCAAGAAATGGAATTAGTATAATTACAGATCTTAAACTTACAAAAAAAATTACAACAGCAATTGAAGAAATTTGTTCAAAAATTAAACTACCTTCAGTACAAATTAGAGGCATCATGGAAATAACTAGTGATAAATCAGATGGAGTTGAAATAATTAAAAAAACATTATTAGATATAATAAAAAAAGATTCAACAATGGATATTACATATTTAGGCGCACCAAAATATAGAATATCAATTACTTCTGAAGATTTTAAATCAGCAGAAAAATCATTAAAACCAATTATTGAAGAAATTCAGAAAAATATAGAAAAGAAAAAAGGTTCATTCAAATTTACAAGAGAAGATTCAAAGAAAACCAGAGAAAATTAAAATGAGATTTCTATTACGAAAATGCTCAAAGTGTAGTCACTATACATTAAAAGAAAAATGTCCAAAGTGTAGTGAAGAAACAAAATCAGTGCATCCAGCTAAATTTTCACCAGATGATAAATACATGCGATATAGATTAGCAGAAAGGTATTCCTAAAAAATAAAATTTAAGGCGTAAAAGTTCCAGTTAATTTTGCTTCTGCAAGAATATGACCTTCCATTGCATCCTCTAACTCTTGTTTAGAGAAACCTTCTTTCAAATTTAATTTTACATCAAGTGTGTATCCTTTGAAGACGTATGTATGACGTCCATTAGGTGGTGCAGGTCCACCATAACCAATCTCACCAAAATCAGTTTTTCCTTTTGTATAATCCATTTCATCATCATCTTCTCCCTCCCTCAATGTTTTCATGGGTGTTTCTCCACTCAAAATTGCAACAGTTTGTGGTGAAAGATCAGATAATAACCAATGAACCCAAATTTTTCCTACGGCAGCCATTGCATCTGGATCATCCATTATAATAGATAATGATTTTGTATTTTGAGGAATACCATCAAATTCAATTGTAGGATGAGCATTTTCAAATTTGTAGCCAAATTTCTTTGGAATTTCTTCTCCTTCTCTAAAATCGGGACTACTTATAGAAAAATTAGACATATAATTAGAATAAAATATTTTGAAAATAAAGTTTACTAACTTTCAATAATAATTTTATCATTATGTATGGATAAAACAGAACTTCCAAACCCCTTAATTTTATTTTTTAATTCTTTATCCATTGTTGCAATAATACTTTGAGTGTTTTTAACATAATTAATCAATTCTTGATCTGCGTAATTTCCAGTAATAGGAATTATTTTGAAATTTTTTATAAAATTCAAAGTTGCAGTTATTTGCTTGGTCTTTTCTGGAATTTGTTGTAATTTTATTAATTCATTTTTAACAACTTCAGGAACAATAAAAGAGATTGAACCTATTTCCATATCTAAATTATCAATATTTTTGATTCGTCTGGTTGCTAAATGAATTAAAAAATTGGTATCACAGATTACTTCAACCAACTATACCTGCACCAATTAATCTCCATCTTTCAGCAATTCTTCTACTTATTGCCACATGCCCATCATCAAATATACAAGCAGGTCGTCTAAGTTCAATTTCAACAGTAGATGATTTCACCTTTGTAACTTTACCTAATACAGGAGCAGTTCCGATGTTTAATCGTAGTAATTCACCTGTTTGAATTGGTTTAACTTGAAGATCTTCAGTAGAATCCACAGTAGAACCCACAGCCGAATCAAACAAATTAACATCAAGTTTTAACAAAGTGGAATTATCAGGAAGTGTACCAGGCTTTCCAATTACTGAACCGATAAACGAATCACTTCTGGTCATAGATGGATCCAATTTTGTACCAATTGCAACTAATCCTCCAGGTTTTACAGATTCAACTATTCCTGCAGCTGTTCCCAATGAAGTAATTTCTGTAAGAATAGGTTCATAGGATTTCTTTTTTTCATTCATAAGACCAGGTTTAATTTCAATTTCATCACCAATGTTAAAAATTCCTTGGGTTAAACTACCACCAATAACACCACCTTTGATATCTTTTAATTTTATACCAGGTTTGTTGACATCAAAAGAACGTAGAACATGCATTACAGTATCAGCTTTTTCATCTCGTTCAGGTGTTTTAATGGTGGATTCTATCGAACCAATTAATGCATCTATATTTAATCCAGATTGGGCAGAAATTGGAATGATAGGAGATTTTGCTGCATTAGTTCCCTTAACAAATTTTGTGATATCTTTATAATTTGCTAATACTTCATCATACGAAAGTAAATCTACTTTATTCTGAAGTACAACTATTTGCTGAATTCCAAGAGTTTGAAGAGCCAAAAGATGTTCTTGTGTTTGTGGTTTAGGAACTTTTTCATTTGCTGCGACAAGTAATAATGCACCATCCATTAATGCAGAACCAGAAAGCATGTTTGCCATCAAACTTTCGTGTCCAGGACTATCTACAAAACTTACAACTCGAGATAATTCACTTTCATCTCCACAATTATTACATTTTGGAGTTGTAGAATATCCTAAAGGTTCTTCACATTTTTTACATTTGTAAAAGGCAGCATCAGAATAACCAACACGAATTGTAATTCCACGTTTTAATTCTTGACTATGCACACTTGTCCAGGAACCNGTTAATGCTTGAATAAGACTAGTTTTTCCATGATCGACGTGACCAGCAGTTCCGATGTTAATACATGGTTGATAACCATATTTTTTGATGTACCAATCAGGAAGTGTATCTCGCCAGTGCATGAGTCAAAATGTAGAATCGGTATATGTTAAGTTATTCTTTCTTATCTTCAGTTTTTGCAGCTGCTTCTTCAGTAGGTGCTTCAACTGGTAATTCTCCATCAAATCTACAATTTATTTGATAAATTTCTTCAGAGATTGTATTTCCACGAATTAATTTTCTAACTCTATCTCCATGTTCTGCATCTTGTAATCCAACTCCTTTAGAAAGTAAAACACGTTTTCTTGCAGAACCATGAACATCATCTCTCATAGGAACTCCAGATTTATCACTACCACCAGTTAGTTTTAATTTTCCACTTAAGCCAACGACTGTAGCATCTGTTTCATTTCCCAATTGTAATCCTAATAATGGATTTGCATCACTATCTTTTAGCTCTTTAGATAGGGATTTTCCTTTAATGTCAGATATTGTGAGTTTGAAGTTTGCCAATTATTCAAAAAAAAAGTTGAAGTACTAATTAACCTTTGGACATTATTTTTAAATCAGGATTTCAATATATGATCATGGGAGAAGAAATCACATGTCCAAGATGTGAAAATAAAATGGTAGATATGCAAGCATGCCATATGTTTTGTCCTAATTGTGGGGCCCATTTAGATTGTTCAGATAAAGGAAATTATTGGTGATTATAATCCAGGGCGATCTGGAATGTAATCAGATGCCATATTCATTGCATGATCTTTCATAATCTCAAGATAAGTATCATAATCTGCTTCAAAATTACAGTGAGGACATTTTACGCTAGTAACATCATCATCTAAAACTGCAACTCTTTCACATTCTGGACATTTTGCATCCATGTTATAGTAAATGAATCAAGATATTTAATCATAATTATTGAAATAATGTTTCAAGCGGAATTAGTTTAGTCTGGTATGACGTCAGCTTCCCAAGCTGAAGGTCACGGGTTCAAATCCCGTATTCCGCATTAAATTTCTCGAATTGCTTGTTCTATAATTCCTCTATCAGGTGCTTTCGGAAAATATTTCAAATATGATTTAAGATCTTCTTTAGCATCAGAATTTTTATTTAATTTTTCTCTAAGATAAGCACGATTTTTATATATTTTAGCAGATCTTTTTGGATTAATTTCAATAGCTTTACTGTAAGAACTTTCTGCTTTTTCAAATTGATTTGTTTTTAGATAAAAATTACCTAACCCATTAAATGTTAAATATGATTTATTATTAATTTCTAAACTTTTTTCATAAAATGAAACACATTCTAATGAATTTTGCTGATTTAGCATAGCACCATACAAGTGTAAAGCAGTTGAATTATTAGAATCAAGTTCAATAGCTTCTTTTAATGCTGTAATTGCATCATTAGAATTTTTTAAAATGTTTAATTTTTCAGAATTAAAACATAATCTGTTAGATTTATCTTGATAATTATTTTCAAGAGTAATATCAGACAAAGTCTCTGCTGGTGCAATAATTATCAATAATTTTCCTTCCTCAGACCATTCTCTATCAAAAACATCTTGTGGAATTGCTCCTTCTTGTTGTTCTCCTTCTTGATTACCCTTTTGAATATAATGAAGAATTGTTTTTTCTTCCTCATTATAACCAGTAATTACTGAAGCATGCTGTGTAATTTCAGGAATACCTGGAAGAATTACAATTGGAGGAATACCAGCATCAATAATTTTTTTTAATTCAATTAAAGAAGAATGAACTATTTTACATGATAATCCATGTCTTTCAGCAAGTTCTATTCCCTCAATGATTATACTTCCATTAAACTCAGAATATTTTTTAGCAGATTCTATAGCTTCAGCCATAGGTAATTCAATATTCCAATATCTAGATACAACATTAATTGGTAAAGGAAGACAGATNTTTTCATCCTCAACTAGAGGTAAAAGTAATTGATGATCTTCTTGTTCCATAAAATAAAGAATTTTTGAGAGTTATTAATATCAATCAGAGAGAACAAAATTTTTCAATTAAATCATTACCATCAGAAGTCATTTCTGGATGAAATTGAGTTCCAAAAATTAATTTTTTCTCATATTGAATAATTTCATAGTTACAATTATCAGATTTTCCAATTGGGATTAGTACATTAGGTAATTTAGAAATTTCAAATGAATGACTTTCAAATACATTTATTGAATTATTCATAATTAAATTATCTTGTAAAATTTTAATTGTTTCATTTCCTTTCTGAATAGATTTTATTTTCCTAATTGTGCCTCCTAATGTAAGAGCTAATATTTCTGCACCATAACATATTCCAAGTAATTTTTTATCATTTTTAATTGAAAAATTAATAATTTTAGAATTCACTTCGTTTATTTTCTTATCATTTTTTCTTCTTCCAGACAAAATAATAGATTCATATTTTTCTAATGAATTTAATTTTAAAATATGAGGTGTGTATTTCTCAAATGAAAAATTTTTTTTAGTTAAAAAATCAGTTAATTGTTTTGTATAGATAGAACCGTTATCAACAACAAGAAGCAATTAGTTGCCTACCTCAATTGACACATAATGTATCTCAGGTAATCCATCTTTCACATATACAGTTCCAATGTTGAGAATTGTATCTTCTTCCCACATGAATACTCTGTCACTACGTGGTTTTACAAATTCATCAATGAATTCTGATAAGAATTCCTCTGTATCTGCAAGATCATCTTCAGTAAAGAAGAATAATTCTCCTTCATTAAATGACAATGGTATTTGAATTGATGTTGGTTCAGAAATTATAATCTGTTCTTCTTCAAATATTGATTTTATAATATCAATTCTATCAGTTTTAAGTAATTCAACATAATCATCATCAGCAGTAGTTGTAGTTGATGCTACACCAGAAACCTTTTTCAAATATTGCTCAAATGCTTCTTCNTGAGTAGCACCCAACCCAACGAAATATTCACCATTAAATGCTGCACCAACTGCTGCAATAGTACCCAATTGTGCAACTACACCACCTGCACCTGCAGTATAAACTGGAATGAAGTATACATCATGATCACCCACGCGATACAAAATATTATCACCAATTCTTGGATTTCTCAATAATGTCTTTAATTGAGCAAACTCAGGATCTCTATCTAATGCTTCTCTAACTGCAGTAGGTCCGATTAATTTAGTTTCAGAATCTAATGGAACTTCATAAAATTGTAAATCACCTAAATTGGCAAGATCATTTTCAACTACCATATATCCGGCAAGGTTTCTTCCTTGTGATCCTTTNAATTCCAATGAAAGTAATCCTAAGAATGAAGTTTGGTCAAATCCAGGTGGCTTTGCTTCAACATAGTAAGTATCAAGACCACGAGGAATTTCATAAAATTCATTTGCTTGGATGAATGTTTCAGGATTAGTTACATGGTAAATATTGTACATCTCTGTTTTCCAATTAAACAATTCAACTGGATAACGAATTTGTTCTTCTAACCAAGATGGCATTGGTTCAAATTGTTCAGAGTATTGACTTGCAAACATTTCAGTAAAGAAATCATCACCAGTTTTCAATAATTGAATATCACCATTATACGAATCAACAAGTGCATATCCTACCAAACGTAAGTATGGATTACCAACAGACCAAGGAACATCACGTGTATCAAATCCAATAATTAATGGAATTAACCAATAGGAATTTTTTCCATCAGTTACAGGCAATGAGTCTAACTCTTTTCCAAACAAGTCATACAAGAAATATGGGTATAATACTTCCATTCTATCATGTACATCCTTGTATCTCATAATGTGTACAGATTCACCTGGAAATGAAAGTAAGAAATTTGGCTCAAATATCCAACTAAGTGGTGGTGGAACATCCAAACCACCTATACCAGAATAAGATACACCTCCAAGTTCTGCACTAGTGTCACCTCTTCCAGTTGGAAAACCAGACCAAGTTTGTTCAAATAATCCACCTTCACCATAGTAAATTTCTCGTTGTTTGAAAAATGCTCCACTGTCTACAATCTGACCATCTGTTGCTTCTAAAGTCAAAAATCCATCTGGAACATGTGTATAAACAAGATGCTCATTGTACCATCTATTATCAAGACTAACAGATGATGGTAAAATTGGTTTCATTGAAGCAGTCCAATACAAAGTATTGTTAAATCTTAGAATATCATTATCTTCAAAGTCAACATATGGAATTAATCCTATTTCAGGCTTTAATTTAGCAAATGCAGCTTCCCAATCCCAAACTCGAATAACATCAAGNACATCACTATTTTGTTTTACATAATTTTTAATATTATTTGCAGAAACTGATGTTAATTGTACATCATGCGTATTTTCTTGAACATTATTTAATTCTCCAAGATATCTATTAACTCCAATTTGTTGGGCTGTATATGGTCCTAAAAATTCAATTTTCTTTGCATCAGCAATACTATTGTTTACTGCTACTACACCACCGACCAAAAGTGCAATTACAAGAATTGATACAAATCGTATTATTACATCACGTTTAAACATATGAGTTAGAACACGTGCTCTAATTCTATCAACTAATGAAAATGCAATTAAAGCAAAACCAATTACAAGTGTACCTCCAATAACATATCTTGTGTTATAATCAATTTGATCAGTGAAGAAAAGATTAACACCAACCCATATTATAGCAATTCCGAAAATGCCCTCAATAGTTGAAACATAATTTAGATAACGAGGTTTTCCTTCTTGAGAGTCTTGTAAATATGTTGTAACAACATCAATAATTCTATGAATACCGACATATAGAATTAAACGTAATCCAATTGCTGCAAGCATGGGTGGAATTAATATCACTAATGCAGGAATCATTGGAACAACTTGTTCAGATGCATAAGTTGGATTANTATCTGGAGTTACAAATGGTAAAGAGAATAANTTNGGTAAGTGTTCAACACCCAAAGTATTTCCTTCAATAAATGACATTGCTGCAAATCCAAACATAATATTTGCAAAGAATGCACCAAANAACAGAATTTTAGTAATTTGCCAAAGAACGAATTGTGGTGAAGTTAATTTATAATTCTTAAAACTTTGAAGATCTGTTGAAACAGATTGTTGAGGTCCTCGAGCAATAAATCCGATTGCAGTATTAATCCCATACCAGAAAATAGAAGATCTACTTACAATGTTTACACGGATAAGAGCAATGGCAGAAAGAATTAGAGTTGAAAGAAGTGTATAGAAAAGAGGTTTTGTGAATTGTTCTCCAAATTCAGTAAAATTCATCGATAAAATAACAGCTTGATTCCCAATCATAGCAAAAATTACAATTCCAATAATAGCAACAACAGCTAATTTGATGAATTTCCCAGTATCAGGTGGCGGAGCTTGCTTATCAGTAGAGGCGCTATACAAAATCACATTTAGTCATGATTCACTAAATTAAAGCCTTACCAGCAAAATTAAGCAATTGTTGCTAATTTTTTACAAATCAAATACACTGCAGCGTATGTTGGGAGTGATATTTTTTCATTAATGTATGGACCAAATTTTTTGTTTTTTAGCTTAAATTCAATTGGACAATTAGCTAGAACTTCAACAGAATCATCATTAAGAAAACATGCATCAGTATATGGATCAAATTTTGTTAAATTAGTACAAAGAATTTTGGTAAGACCACTCTTGCTGTTAATAGAACCAGGTAATCTAAAAATTCTATGAATATCCATAGTTACATTAGGATCAATTTTAACGCCAATATTCTCTGATACATCATCAAGTATTTTTTGAAAAGAAGAATATCCATTATCAAGTAATTCTGAAATAATTTTTGAACGTTTTGATTTTGAACCAAAAACTTGTTTTGAAAATCTTCCATTCCAACCTTTTTGATT
>JGI26111J50215_1000157_pt1 | contig 14152 bp, 10 predicted proteins | sample AOAMet1_04_M0_20_2_FD_50215 | JGI IMG/M metagenome (IMG submission 50215) | reverse complement strand
GTATATCTTGGTAAAGGAGTTCTGAAAGCAGTAAAAAATGTGAATACTATCATCGCTCAAGAACTTTTGGGCGTTTCAGTTTTCGAACAAAATCTAATTGATCAAATTATGATTGATTTGGATGGTACAGATAATAAGTCAACATTGGGTGCTAATGCTATTTTAGGAGTTTCATTAGCTACTGCCAAAGCTGCTGCTAATGAGCTTGGAATGCCGCTATACAGGTATGTAGGGGGTGTTTCAGCGAATACATTACCAGTTCCCATGATGAATATTATAAATGGGGGTTCCCATAGTGACGCTCCTATTGCTTTTCAAGAGTTTATGATCATGCCAGTAAAAGCAAACAGTTTTACCCATGCTTTGCAAATGGGAACAGAAATATTTCATCATCTGAAAAACGTCTTGCATGAAAGAGGTCTGAGTACTGCTGTTGGAGATGAAGGTGGATTTGCTCCAAACCTCGAAGGAGGAACCGAGGATGCTTTAGAAACCATTGCAAAAGCTGTGACTCAAGCGGGTTATAAATTAGGAGACGACATTATGATTGCCTTAGATTGTGCGGCTGCTGAATTTTTTGAAGACGGTAAATACGTTTATACGAAATTTGAAGGAGATACTGGAAAGATTCGAACAAGTAAGGAGCAAGCAGATTATTTGGCAGAGCTAAGTCAAAAGTATCCAATTATTTCGATTGAAGATGGGATGGATGAGAATGATTGGGAAGGGTGGCAGTACTTGACTGAACGCATTGGAGATAAGGTACAGCTTGTTGGAGATGATTTATTTGTAACTAATGTAGAACGATTATCTCGAGGTATTAACAATGGAATCGCAAATTCAATTTTAATAAAAGTTAATCAAATAGGAACCTTAACCGAGACAATTGCAGCTGTTAATATGGCGCATAACGCAGGATATACCTCTGTAATGTCACACCGTTCAGGTGAAACAGAAGATAATACCATTGCCGATTTGGCTGTTGCTCTTAATACAGGGCAAATAAAAACAGGATCTGCTTCAAGAAGCGATCGTATGGCTAAATACAACCAGTTGTTAAGAATTGAAGAGGAGTTAGGTGAGATAGCTTATTTTCCAAAGCAAAAAGCGTTTAAGATAAAATAGTTATAATTTTATTGAAAAAAAGTCATTATCTCTGATAATGACTTTTTTTTGTCATTTTTTAATCATCAATTATATCATTAAATCCTTTTGTTTATTGCTTTAAAAATCGTGAGATATTTAGTAATTTCGCGAAGTTGCTATTGGCAACAAATACATCAAAAAATTTTATAAGAATATGACAAAAAAAGCGACGTTAGAAGTAAATGGGCAGAAATACGAATTTCCATTATCCACCGGAACAGAGAATGAAGTTGCTATAAATATTAATGCCTTAAGGGCAACAACAGGAGGAATTACAACGATTGATCCAGGATTTAAAAATACCGGGTCGTGTAAAAGTGGAATCACGTTTTTAGATGGCGAAAAAGGAATTTTGAGATACCGAGGTTATTCAATTGAAGAACTTGCGGAGAAAGCAAACTTTTTAGAGGTTGCTTATCTTTTAATTTTCGGAGAATTACCAACAAAAGAGGAATTCGATAAGTTTCATGCTGATATTAAATCAAAGTCAATTGTAGATGATGACATCCGTAAGATTGTAGATGCTTTTCCAAAATCAGCTCATCCGATGGGGGTGTTGTCGTCATTAACGAGTGCTTTGACAGCATTTAATCCTACTTCAGTCAATGTTGACTCGGAGGAAGATATGTATAAATCTGTTGTCAGAATTTTAGGTAAATTTCCCGTATTGGTTGCTTGGACTTTACGAAAAAAAGAGGGACTGCCTTTAGATTATGGAGATAATAATTTAGGTTATGTTCAAAATGTCTTGAAAATGATGTTTAAAAAACCAAATGAAGAATACCAACAAAACCCTATTATAGTAAATGCATTAAATAAATTATTAATCTTACATGCTGATCATGAGCAAAATTGTTCTACATCGACCGTTCGAATTGTAGGGTCGTCACACGCTGGATTATTTGCGTCTTTGTCAGCAGGGATTTCGGCTCTTTGGGGGCCATTACATGGTGGTGCAAACCAAGCAGTTTTAGAGATGTTAGAAGCGATAAAAGAGGACGGAGGTGATACTAAAAAATACATGGCAAAAGCCAAAGATAAAAACGACCCATTTAGACTTATGGGATTTGGTCATCGTGTATACAAAAATTTTGATCCTAGAGCAAAAATTATCAAAGTAGCTGCTGATGAAGTATTGGAAGACCTTGGAGTAGAGGACCCGATTTTAGATGTTGCAAAAGGTTTAGAACAAGAGGCTCTAAAAGATTCATATTTTGTCGATAGAAAATTGTATCCGAATGTAGATTTTTATTCAGGAATTATATACCGAGCCATGGGGATACCACTTGACATGTTTACAGTAATGTTTGCTTTAGGACGTTTACCAGGATGGATTGGCCAATGGCGTGAAATGCGTTTAAATAAAGAACCGATAGGAAGACCAAGACAACTTTACGTTGGAGAAACCTACAGACAATTTAAGCCTTTAGCAAAACGATAAATTTGGATATTTTTATGGCTTTGCTTTATTGACACAATTAAAGTAAGATATACAAGTCAAAAATAGTAATGATTAAATTAAATATCACAAACGAAACCTCAAGATTGAGATCTGTTGTACTTGGCACTGCGGTTGATAATGGGCCTATTCCTCAAATAAGCCATGCATATGATCCAAAGTCTGTAGAGCATTTAAAAGCGGGAACATATCCAACGGAAAAGGATATGTTGAGAGAATTAGAAGCTCTTAATCAAGTTTTTGAAAAGTATAATGTAAAGGTCTACAGACCAAATATCATAAAAAATTGTAACCAAATTTTTGCCCGAGACATTGCCTTTGTAATTGATAATAAAATAATAAAAGCAAATATATTACCAGATAGAGATTTAGAATTTCAAGCGATTGACTATTTGTGGAATCAAATCCCAAAAGACAACCGAATTGTCTTACCTGAAAAATGTCATATTGAGGGCGGTGACATTATGCCTTGGAATGATTATATTTTTATCGGTAATTATACGGGCTCAGATTATGCTAATTACATAACNGCACGAACTAACAAAGAGGCTGTGAAGGCCATAGAAAAATTATTTCCACATAAAAAAGTTAAAGCATTTGAGCTTAGGAAGTCAAATACTAAGGCAAAAGAAAATGCATTACATCTTGATTGTTGCTTTCAGCCTATTGGAACCAATAAGGCCATAATTCATGAAAATGGATTCTTAATTAAAAGTGAATACGATTGGTTAATAAATTTTTTTGGAGAGCAAAATGTGTTTCAAATTACGAAAGATGAAATGTATCATATGCAAAGTAATATTTTTTCTATTTCAGAGAAAGTGATTGTTTCAGAAGAAAAATTCACTAGATTGAATAATTGGTTAAGAAATCAGGATTTCATAGTAGAAGAAGTGCCTTTTGCAGAAATCTCAAAACAAGAAGGGCTTTTACGATGCAGTACTATGCCGTTATTTAGAGATTAATTTATAATAATAATCAATAAGTTACTATCAATTTTTTAATACAATAATACCAATATGAAGTTTCTTTTAAAATTTAATATTCGAATTTTGTTTGTGCTGTTTTCAATTGCTACTCTACCAGCTCAGAATATAAATACTGTTGAAAAAAAGATTTTGAAATCTATTGAACAAAATAATATAGAGGCCATTCAGTTTCTAAAAGATGTAGTTAATATTAATAGTGGAACGATGAATCACCAGGGTGTAAAAAAAGTTGGGGATGTTTTTGGTAAAGCTTTTGAAGATATTGGGTTTCAATCTAATTGGTATGAAATGTCTGATGTTAATCGCTCAGGGCACCTGTTTGCTGAAACATCTGGAGACAGAGGAAAACGTGTTTTATTAATTGGCCATTTGGATACCGTTTTTGAGGAAAACAGTGAATTTCAAGAGTTTAAAATGATAAATGATAGCATTGCTCATGCTCCGGGAGGTAATGATATGAAGGGAGGTAATGTCATCATTCTTTTTGCTCTCAGAGCACTTGCCGAAAACAATCTTCTTGATAATGCTCAAATTATTGCAGCGTTCACCGGAGACGAGGAGGCCACGGGAAAGCCCTTAACGAAGAGTAGATACCATCTCATTGAAGCTGGTAAACGTAGTGACGTTGCTTTAGGATTTGAAAATTCGACAGGTTTTGATAATGCTACAATAGCACGACGCGGTTCTTCGGACTGGAGAGTTGATGTGACTGGGGTTCGTGCTCATTCGTCCGAGATATTTAGTGATGATATTGGAGCTGGAGCAATTTTTGAAATGTCACGGATATTAAACAATTTTTATACAGAGGTAAAAGGAGAAGATTTTTTAACATTTAATCCAGGGATTTTGTTAGGAGGGACTCTTGTGGATTACAATCAACAGCAAAGTGAGGGAAATGTGTTTGGAAAAAGTAATGTTGTATCACAGTCAGCTGTTGTCTATGGAGGGCTGCGTTTTATTTCAGAAGATCAAAAAGAAAGGGCACGAGAAAAGATGAGAGCAATTGTTAGAAATAGTTTGCCTCAAACCACTGCAAAAGTGACATTTATTGACAGTTATCCTGCCATGGGGCCAACCGAAGGGAATTTAGATTTGCTTGATAAATTTAGTCAGGTGAGTAACGATTTGGGCTATCCTGATGTGGTTGCTTATGATCCCTTGAAGCGAGGAGCCGCTGATGTGTCGTTTGTTGCACAATACGTCGATTGTATGGACGGATTAGGAGCTATGGGTAATGCAGCTCACACTCCAGAAGAAACAGTTAATTTAAATACCATTGAAGATTTAACTAAACGTGCTGCAATATTGATTTATAGATTAATCAATGAATAATAAGGTTTATTTCATTAATGTTATCTACGCTAATTTTTTTTTCAAGTAAGAATGTTTTAACTACTTGTAATTACGTCTAGGCTATTCTTTTTTGAACCCGTAAGTGTTTTGACCTATGAAATCTTTTGGAAAGTCAACATCGCCTTCAAAACCAATTTCGATAGTCCCACTATCCTCAGGAATGTAATTTGTTTTAAAAATATAGTCCCATAGACTCAAACTTATACCATAATTCACACCTTGTTTTCCTTGAGGTAAGGTGAAAGCATGGTGATATAAGTGCATGACGGGATTATTAAATATATATTTAAATAAACCCCAAGTTATCTTTACATTGGCATGATTAAAATGACCGATGGCAATTGTTATAAAATGTACGATGTAAGCTTGTTCCGGTTCGAAACCTCCAAGAATCATAACGCCAAAAGTTTTGAGAGGTTTATATAATATGTTTTCCATCCAATGGTATCTCAAATGGGCAGCAAAACCCATTTCTTTGACACTGTGATGTACTTTATGAAATTGCCATAAAAACGAATACCGATGCAATAAAACATGGGTAAACCATTGGACAAAGTCTAAAATTATGAAAAATGTTAAAAGTTGTGCCCAAACAGGCCAAAGTGATACGTCAAATAATGCGAGACTTTTAGCAGTGATATTAAAGTCAGCAAATAGTTTGCTTAATATGTCATAGACGCCGCTAATTATGATAGAAAAAATAAAAAAATTAAAAAACATGTAAAACGCATCTAACCAAAAATCACGTCTAATATTAGATTGTTTTTTTCTCCAAGGCAATGCTATTTCCAACAACCAAACACCTAGTGATATAGCAATGAGTCCCCAAAAGTAATTTGTGTGCCACGGGACCTCAAATACGATGGATTTCCAAGTCCAATCCAAGGTGCCTTGAAAAGATTTTATAAATATATTAAAATATGTTTCCATGTTATTTTTTTAAATTTCCAATTATTCTGTCAGATTTATGAACCTCTAATTATGCTCTTAATCGCTTTAAAAAGGTAAAATTAGTAAATTAATATCATACTATTCTGGTAATTCATACCATTTAACTTTTGTTAAGAGTATGCGTCTTCCTTTTGATTTTGGAGGATAATTTGAAACTAAATAGTCAACTATAATTTTTTGATCATCGCCTAAATCCCACAAATTTTGTGTTTTTTGCATCCATTTAATTGTNGAATTCCAAGCTTCCACATTCATTCTGTTTTGAAGTACTATTTTTGAAGAATGACAGTTTGTACAGTTATTCACAACCGTCATGAGTCCTTCTCCATCAATAAATCCAGTTTTGACATGGATGCCATTCTTAATTAGGTTATCATCATTGACTAAAGCAGGAATGTTGGTATATTCATGACTATTTCTAAAAACTAAAGGATTAAAAATATAATAGAATAGGCAACTGCTGGTAACAATAAAAAGTGTAAAAAGTAACATAAGTATGTGATATATTTTCTTGACCTCTCTTAGGTATGTGTTCTTATTGTCCAATTACTTTACTTTTACTGCGATTCGATGACAGGCATTATTCAAATAACCTTTAGGGTTCCAACCCGGTACAATCATAGGTTGTGAATTATTTTCATTGTCAAATGCTTTAACCCAAATTTCATAATACCCTATCCCTGGAAACTTTATGGTCGTTGAAAAATGTTGCCATGCTAAACGATTAATAGCAGTTTCTAATTGACATGATTTCCAAGTAGCTCCAAAATCTATTGAAAAGGTAACTTTTGAGACCTCCAATTCACCAGCCCATGCATGGCCTCTTAAATTAAGTAATTGTCCCTTTTTAATAACTGCACCTGTTTTAGGGTACGTAATTATAGATTTCACAGGCATTGACTCAATAATGCACATGTCTTCGTCTGAGACTTTTTCGCCAGGTGCAACGGGTTTACAAGGAACTCTGTAGGCTGTTCCTTTCATTTTTGCACCATCATGAATTTTATTACGAACACTAAGTCTATTAATCCATTTGCCTGAGGCCGACGCAGGCCATCCGCCTGCAACCAATCTTAATGGGAAACCATGGATAAGGGGTATTGGCTTACCATTCATATTAAAAGCAATGAGAGTTTCTTTTTGTAAAGCTTTAGATATGGGAAACCCTCTTGAAATAGGTTCTTTGTCCGGATCCAAGCTGATATGTTTGTCAATCCCATGATAACCAACATAGACAGCATCATTCTTGAGTCCTACATCATTTAGAACATCTTTAAGACGAACACCTGTCCAAGACGCGCAATGAACCGCACCGATAGTCCATTGGTTGCCTTTGGCTGTTGGATCAAATTCAGCACGACCATTACCACCGCACTCTAATGTCAATTGATAGGTGTATATTTTGAACTTTGATTTTAGTTCATTGACTGTGTATTTTTTGAAATTTAAAGCTGATTCACCATCCACTCGAAGCGTCCAATTATGAGCAGTGATGTTTTCAGGAACAAAGCCATTATTTCGAACGAACATGGCGGAGTTTGGAGTTATTTTAGGATCAAGTAAATGCGCTTGTGATTCAATATTCCATGGCCTATCATTTAAAATGACCATGCCTTTATCTTTGTTAAATAATTTAAATGGGTCTGATTGATCAACAGCAAGAGGGATATAATCTTTAGGCATATGTGCTCCAAAAATAACTTTGGAACCAATCAGACTAGCTAAGGCACTTAAGGTTGTGTTTTTTAAAAATATTCTTCTTTTCAAATCACGTTATTTTGATCTTTATTGAGAAATTAGGTGAGCTCAAGTTATCGCTTCTTTAAATGTTTTACCGTAACTAAAGTTACAATAAAACATTTATAATAAATATACATTGCGAAAAACGATAAAATAAACTATGTCAACAAATACAAATACAAATACAAATTTTGAACGTCAGTTTACTGGATGGACTTTTTTAATTGCTGCCATATTACTTTGGTTTGGATATATGTTATCGTCACATCATATCGGTGAATACATTGTGGTTACTGATTTTGAGGCGATTGGTGAAAACGTTTGGTACTGGATTTGGATGTATAGAATACATATTTTTGGCTGGGTCACAATGGGGATTGCGATGTTTGCTTTTGTTTCTCTCACTGCCAGAGAACCATATCGTATTCTTATTTTACCCGGAGCTGGATTGGTCATAATTGGGACGTTTTCTTTGGCAATTGCTTCTGCTTATTATTACAATCATGGTGCTTGGGGTGTTGGCCAAATTGCAGGCAAAACTTCTGAAGAAGTTGACACTTTTATGAATAATTTATTATTTACAAATCAATATGTTACGTGTTTCATACGTTTTGGACGTATTTTTTCTGGTGTTGGTTTGGCTTTACTAGGTGCAAGTTTCGTTAAGTGGAAAATCCTAGACAATTGGTTAGCATGGTTTACAATTATCTTAGGAGTTTTGGCAGTTGGTATCATATTAGTGATTCCTGATAACTTCGAAATATATAAACCATTATTTCATGTTAAAGTTTTATGGTTAGTCACCATGGGGTTATTGATACTTAAAAAAGGGGTGTGTCTAACTAAATAAAAAAGATGAATAACTTTAATTCCGATATTCTAAAACGTTTTAACCCATGAAATTATAATTGCTAGGGATAATAAATTGATTAATTTTGTTTCATAATTTTATCCAATGCAACAAACTACAAATTCTATATTAATGGTTCGACCTACCAGTTTTAGGTCCAATGAGCAAACTGCAGTAAATAACCATTACCAAAAAAAAGTTACCGATATTTCACCAGAAATATTAAAATCTCAAGCGCTTCAGGAATTTGATGATTTTGTTTTAAAATTATCTAATATCGGTGTGAATGTCTTGGTGTATGATCCTGAAGATGGTCTCGATACTCCTGATTCGCATTTTCCAAATAATTGGATCTCATTTCATCAAAACGGTACAATTGGACTATTTCCAATGTTTGCGACAAATAGAAGATTGGAAAGAAGAGACGACGTATTTGATTATCTTGAAAGTGCAGGATTTATGATTAATCATATCCATGATTATACCAGTGCAGAAAAAGAGCACTTATTTTTAGAGGGAACAGGAAGTTTGTTGTTAGATCGTGTTAACAGGAAAGCATACTGTGCATTATCTGAGCGTGCTGATGAAGAGCTTTTAATTGAATTTTGTGAAGATTTTGAATATTCTCCAATCATATTTGTTGCAAATCAAACCGTTAATGGAAAACGTACAGCGATCTATCATACGAATGTTATGATGTGTTTGGGAGAGAGATTTGCAGTGATTTGTTTATCAAGTATTGATGATAATAAAGAGAGGAAGCAAGTCATTAAAAGTCTAAAAGCTGATGGCAAAGAAATTATCGATATTTCTGAAAAGCAAGTAAATAATTTTGCTGGTAACATGCTTGAGGTTAAAGGGGGGGAAGAGGAGTCGTATCTCATCATGAGCGAATCTGCTCATAAATCTTTAAATCCATTACAGTTGTCCACTTTGGAGAATCATACAAAAATTGTATCAATCCCACTTACGACCATAGAGACATGTGGTGGTGGTAGCGCTCGATGCATGATGGCTGAAGTGTTTTTGCCAAAAGCTTTGTAAAGGTGCTGAAATTTAGGCTTTCCTCCAGGCGAACGTTGATTCAATCTATTCAAATTATAGATATAAAAAAGCAGTAGTTTTAATGAAATTTGATGAGATGATTTAATCTATCGGAGAATTTTATTAGTCATTTGGAAGTTCAATGAAAAATTTACTTCCTAAGTTAGGTTCGCTTTCAACCCAAATTTTTCCATTGTTTTGTTCAATAAGATGTTTGGCAATAGATAAACCTAGGCCTGTGCCCTTTTCGTGATTTGTGCCTCTTGTTGTAAATCCGGCATTTAAAAAGAGCTTTTTCTGATTCTCTTTGGAAATTCCAACTCCTGTGTCTTCAATGCAAATTAGCGTCTTTCCATTACGTTGTCTGTTAGAGACTGTTATGACATCACCAACTCCTGAGAATTTGACGGCATTTGCTAAAAGATTTTGAATGACGATTTCAATCATACTTCGATCAGCAAAAACGTTAGCTTTAGTAGATTCGTCTAATAAGATAATATTTTTTTGATTTACCTTTTTTTCAACCAAGTTCATTTTTTCATAAAATACATCCTGAATATTAAATTGTTCAGGTTTTGGATCTAAATTTTGCATTTGTGATTTTGACCAATTTAATAAGTTTAATAAAAGATTTGTAGCATTGTCTGCATTCTCACTTAACTCTGGGATGAGTTCATCAAATTCTTCACGGGTGATACTGTCTTCTCTTAACAAGTCAAGAAATGCCTTAACTCCTGTAATTGAATCTTTCAAATCATGTGAAACAATTGAAAATAAACGATCTTTCACTTGATTCATTTCTTCGAGGTGTTCAACTTGATTACGCAACTTATTGTTCTCAATATTATTTTGTCTGTTTGTTTCGTCTGTTACTTTTTTCTTAGTTACAAGTGATTTTTGTTTCGAAAAAATACCAAGTAAAATACTAAATATGATCAATAAAACTCCTCCAAGGCCATAAATCAGATATTTGTATTTATCAATGGTTTGTTTGCTGACGCTATCCATGTTGTTGTAGGATTCAACTTCAGGGAGCACTAAGTTAATGGGTTTAATGTCTTCTGAAATTATGGCGCTTTTTTGACTTATAACGCTTTCTAATTTACCTTTCAAGGTATGATATCGCCCTTGCCAAATAAACGCATTTTTAAAATTACCCCTCGTTGAATCAAGCTGAATTCTCAAACTGTAATGATCTAGGAGTAGTGTGTCATTATTCACCTCTTTTGTCAGCATAAAAGCTTCATCGAGTTGATATTGAGCTAGTCGTATTTTTTTAAGTTGAAGGTTTAAATTAGATAAGTTATTCAGCGTTTTTAAAAGACCTTTTTTATTCTTTTGTGCCCTATTTAATTTTATACCTTCAAGCAAATAGTTTGTAGCTTTATCATATTCTTTGAATTTTAAATATTGTGCTGCTATTGATGGTAAAACGTCCCCTTTTAGAATCAAATCATCATCATTAGACGTTAAATTAATAAGAACTTTTTTATAATACTCAATAGCTTTTCTGTGCTCGTTTCTTAGAGCATATAGTTGAGCTAAATCCAAATGTGTAATCTTTACACCCTCGTTGTTATTTGTCAATTTGAATACCTCAAGAGCTCTGTTATTATATTCAAGAGCCTTATCATTTTGATTTGTTTTCTTGTAAGCAATAGCTAGATTTCTATACGCTTGACTTAACTCATTTAATTGGTTTTTTCGCTCAAAGATATCGATGGCGTAAAGTGCGTATTGTAAACCAATGGTGTAATTTCCACGTGCTATTTCTACGCCACCTAAACTATTATTTACTTTGGCAATTCCCAAGGTGTCTTTCAAGCTGACATATAATGATAGAGAGCGTTTGTAATTGTCTATTGCATTGTAATAATCACTATTCTGGGTATATATTAATGCTTTCAAATATTTTAATTCTGCTAATGCTAAATCGTAGTTAAGGTCATATGACAATTGTTCACTTCGATTGATGTATAGCAAAGCTTTTTCAAAGTCCTTATTGTCGAACAATAATTTAATAAGCTCGATGGAAGTCTCTATTTTAACAGAGTCGCGTTTTTCGAATGTTAATTGAATGGTAAGACTGTCTAGTTCTCTGGTTTGAGTGAAACCGAAGTAACTTGTCAAAAATATAGCAGTTAATGTAATTAACTGTTTCATTTACATGATCTTAATTTTAAGTACAACAAACAAAAGTATTTCAATACTTGCCTTGAGGGGAAGGAAAATAGAGTACATACTGATAAGGTATTTTGAATCATTAAAAACAATAGCAGGTCTTATAATGATTAGGAATCTTAGTAACAAAAGTTGCTAAAAGGAAAGGGAAAGCCTAATTTCTGCGATTTAATACCAATAAATTAGATGAAAGGATCACAGAAATTAGGACAGATAATACTACATCGATGAATGGTAAAAAACATAGAAAAAATACATGTTTATCGATGAAATACACGGCACCAACTAAAGTTATTATCAGGGCTCAATAAAAGTCATAAAAACCCGCTGCTTTTAATTATAATTTTCAAATCTTTAATCATTGATCGGAGAAACTTTTTTTGATAATTTTCCAGAATAAAAGTTGGAAGAAAAAAGGTATATTTGCTACTTAAATTTAGAAAAAAAATGATCATTCAAAGCACCTTATCACAACAGGTGAAAAAAGCTTTTTTTGCACTTTACCAATCGCCTCTTGGCACTGTAGAATTTCAGTCAACTCGCAAAGAGTTTGAAGGAGATATTACCGTTGTTACCTTTCCCATGTTGCGAGTGGTTAAAATGAATCCTGCTCAATTAGGTGAGGAGTTAGGGAATTATCTAGTTGAACATGTAAAGGAGGTCAAAGCATTCAATGTTGTAAAAGGGTTTTTAAATCTTGTAATTGAAGATGAATTTTATCTTAATTTTTTCAATAAAATTAAAGATGATACTAAATATGGTTTTGTACATGATGTTGACGACAAAGCTGTAATTGTTGAGTATTCTTCACCTAACACTAATAAACCTTTGCATTTAGGTCACGTTAGAAATGTGTTGTTGGGCTACAGTGTTTCCGAAATATTAAAGGCTTCAGGTAGAAAGGTATATAAAACACAAATTATTAACGATAGAGGTATTCATATTTGTAAAAGTATGTTGGCTTGGAAACGTTATGGCGAGAGTGAAACTCCAGTATCTACAGGTTTAAAAGGAGACAAGCTGGTAGGTAATTATTACGTAAAATTTGATAAAGAATATAAAAAAGAAATTGCAACTTTAGTTGAGCAAGGACTTTCTGAGGATGATGCAAAAAAGCAGGCTCCAATATTAATAGAAGCACAAGAAATGCTCATAAAATGGGAGGCTGGTGATGAAGAAGTAGTATCACTATGGAAAATGATGAATGGTTGGGTTTATGACGGGTTTGAAATCACTTATAAGAACATTGGGGTTGATTTTGACAGTTATTATTACGAAAGTAATACCTATTTATTAGGAAAGGAGTTTGTTGCTGAAGGTCTAAAAACAGGTGTGTTTTTTAAAAAGAAGGACAACTCAGTTTGGTGTGATTTAACTGATGATGGTTTGGATGAAAAAATTGTTTTGCGTTCTGATGGTACCGCAGTGTATATGACACAAGATATTGGTACAGCAATTCAACGTATCAAAGATTGTCCAGATGTTGGGGGGATGGTGTATACCGTTGGTAATGAGCAAGATTACCATTTCAAAGTATTGTTTTTAATTTTGAAAAAACTCGGATTTGATTGGGCGAAAAACTTATTTCATTTAAGTTATGGAATGGTTGATTTACCTAGTGGAAAAATGAAGAGTAGAGAAGGAACTGTTGTTGATGCAGATGACTTAATAAATGAAATGGCTTCAACAGCTCAAGAGATTTCACAAGATCTAGGAAAGCTTGAAGGTTATTCAGATAATGAGAAATCCGATATTTATAAAACAATTGGTTTAGGGGCTTTAAAGTATTTTATATTAAAAGTGGATCCTAAAAAACGGATCCTATTCGATCCAAAAGAATCGGTAGATTTTCAAGGAAATACAGGGCCATTTATACAGTATACGTATGCCAGAATTCAGGCTATATTACGTAAAGTAGATTTTGACATGAGTACGAATTTGTTTGCACTAAGTTTACACGATAAGGAAAAGGAACTTATCAAGCAATTAGAATTGTTTCCAGAGGTATTACAGCAAGCTGCCAACAATCATAGTCCTGCCTTGGTAGCCAATTATACTTATGACTTGGTTAAAGAGTTTAATTCCTTTTATCAAAACGTTTCCATACTTGGAGCAGATAATCAAAACGAGAAGGTATTTAGAGTACAGTTGGCACAAAGTGTTGCCAATACTATTAAAAATGCATTTGGTTTATTAGGTATTAACGTCCCCCATAGAATGTAGTCATTTTAGCGGGTATGACTGTCATTTCAAATTAAGTACAAGTCCAAAAATTATGATATTTTTTCATTTACAATTGGGTAAACTAAGTATTATGTGCCTTTTTTAGATGGTATGGCGCTTACATCATCATGATTTAAAATTCTTGTTTTACTCCGTTTGATGACCATGATGAGCCTACACTCTGGATCAGGGCAAGTAACCCTGGCATCTGTTTCC
>JGI26111J50215_1000154_pt1 | contig 14213 bp, 10 predicted proteins | sample AOAMet1_04_M0_20_2_FD_50215 | JGI IMG/M metagenome (IMG submission 50215) | reverse complement strand
GCAAAAATAAAAGTTATACCAATTGACAATAATGGTGAATTAATTATTGACAAATTCGAAAATCTCCTAAATTCAAAAACTAAATTAGTATTTGTTAATCATGTATCAAATGCACTTGGGATTGTAAATCCAATTAAGCATATAATTAAAAAAGCACATGAATTTAATGCAATTGTTCTAGTAGATGGTGCTCAAGCAACTCCACATATGAAAATTGATGTTGTTGATCTAGATGTGGACTTTTATGTTACCTCTACGCATAAAATATGTGGCCCAACAGGTGTTGGAATCCTTTACGGTAAGGAAAAGTGGTTAAATAAAATTCCTCCTTTTTTAGGAGGTGGAGAAATGATAGATCAAGTTACTTTTGAAAAATCAACATATGCTGGTCTTCCAAATAAATTTGAAGCTGGGACTCCGAATATTAGTGGTGTAATTGCATCTGGAATTGGAATAGATTATTTAAATTCAATTGGAATCGAAGAGATTTACAAATACGAAAATGAATTGCTAGAATATGCAACTAAGAAGCTGCTACTAATTAAAGATTTAAAGATTTATGGGTTTTCTACAAAAAAAACATCCGTAATATCTTTTAATGTTGGTAATATACATCCTTATGACATTGGCTCTATTCTAGATAAATTTGGAATAGCTACAAGAACTGGGCAACTCTGTGCTCAACCAATAATGGATTATTTTAAAATCCCTGGCACCATAAGAGTTTCATTTAGTTTTTATAACACAAAAGAAGAGATTGATGAATTTATTAAATCACTTCACAAAGCAATTTTAATGCTTTCTTAAATAAAAAAACAGCACAATATTCAATACTTTAAATTGAATAATCTTTTTGTTATCGTACTTTTACTAAAATTATAAGCTTGAAAATAAAACAAATACAAGAAGAGTTAATAGACGAATTTGCAATGTTTGATGATTGGATTCAGAGGTATGAGTATATGATTGATTTAGGAAAATCCTTACCTTTAATTGATGAAAAATTTAAAACAGATGAATATCTAGTAAATGGTTGTCAAAGTAAAGTTTGGGTAAAAGCCGAACTTGTTGATAAACAAATAGTGTTCAAGGCGGATAGTGATGCGATTATAAGCAAGGGGATTATTGCAATTTTAATCAGAGTATTTTCTCATCATGAACCTAATGAAATAATAAAAGCTAATACAGATTTTATAGATAAAATTGGACTAAAAGATCATCTTTCGCCAAACAGAGCAAATGGTCTTTCAAGTATGATTAAACAATTAAAATTATACGCTTTAGCTTATCAAACAAAAATAAATAATGAGTAAAGAAAATTTTGATCCAAATATTTTAGGTGAAAAAATTGTTAAGGTTTTAAAAACAGTTTTTGACCCTGAAATTCCTGTTGATATATATGAGTTAGGTCTAATTTATGATGTAATGATTAATGAAGATAGAGATGTTAAAATTCTAATGACTTTAACCACTCCAAATTGTCCAGTAGCAGAATCATTACCATTAGATGTTGAAAATAAAGTTAAATCAATGAAGGAAGTTAATGACGCTGAAGTTGAAATTACTTTTGATCCTCCCTGGTCTCAAGATTTAATGAGTGATGAGGCAAAATTAGAAATAGGGATTTTATAAATACTCTACATAAAGCAAATGTCAAAGGAAATTATAAATAGAGTTGCCAATAGTAAGATTATCACAATTGACCTAGAAGATTACTATCCTAATGGTCAAAGACATTTATTAGATATTAAAAACTGGCTTTATAAAGGTTTGGTTTTAAGAGAAAAAGAGTTTAGATCATTTGTTGATAATTTTGAGTGGGCTAAATTTAATGACGGTTATGTTGCTGTTTTTTGTAGTAGTGGCGCTATAATTCCAACCTGGGCCTATCTGCTTATTGCTACTAAATTAAAAGACAATTGCGTTATGAATATTGTTGGTGATTTAGATTACTTAGAAAAACAAATCTTTTCAGAAATTATAAAATCAATAGATTTTTCAAACTTTAATGATAAGTCGATTGTTATAAAAGGATGTTCAAAAAAAAATATTCCAATTGATGCCTACTCACAATTAATAAACAGATTAAAACCAATTGCTAAAAGAATTATGTTTGGCGAAGCTTGTTCAACTGTCCCATTATTTAAAAGGTAAATTAACAGTCTGGGTATAGGAACTTATTGTAAGGAAATCTTGTGATATGAATTTTTCTAACTTCAGAGTACAAACAATTTTTTAAATCATTTATATTTTCATTATTTAATGCGGAAATAAATCTAACCTGATTATCACTATTACTCATCCAGGTGTTTTTCCAATCGTCTAAGTTATAATTAGACTTATCTCTGACTGCAATCAGATCTTCCTCATCAAATTCTTCAAATGAGTAATTGTCAATTTTATTAAAGACCATAATAGTTGGTTTATCAGAGCTTTTAATCTCTTCAAGTATCTTGTCAACTGATTCTACATGCTCCTCAAAATTTGAATGTGAAATATCAACAACATGTATCAATAAATCTGCTTCCCTAACTTCATCCAAAGTGCTTTTAAAAGATTCAATTAACTGCGTTGGCAGTTTTCTTATAAAACCTACTGTGTCACTCATTAAAAAAGGAAGGTTTTTAACAACAACTTTTCTTACAGTAGTATCTAAAGTGGCAAACAGCTTGTCTTCAGCGAACACTTTTGATTTACTTAAAACGTTCATCAAGGTTGACTTCCCTACATTTGTATATCCAACTAAAGCAACTCTTATCATCTTGCCTCTGTTGCCTCTTTGGATATGCATTTGTTTGTCTATGTTCTTAATTTTCTTTTTTAATAAAGAGATTTTATCTCTTACAATTCTTCTATCGGTTTCAATTTCTGTTTCTCCTGGACCTCTCATTCCAATACCCCCTTTTTGTCTTTCAAGATGAGTCCACATACCTTTTAATCTAGGTAACAAATATTGACATTGAGCTAACTCAACCTGTGTTCTGGCATAACTTGTTGTAGCTCTTTGAGCAAAAATATCTAATATTAAATTTGTTCTATCAAGAATTTTGCAATTAAAAATTTTACTAATATTTCTTTCTTGTGCAGGAGATAATTCATCATCGAATATTATGGTCTGAACTTTTACAACATTAATAAAATCAAGTACTTCTTTAATTTTTCCACTGCCTAAAAATGTTTTTGGATTTGGAGTTTCTAAATTTTGNGTAAAGCGCTTTACAACAGCACCTCCGGCAGTAGTTGTTAAAAACTCTAGCTCATCAAGATATTCTTTAGACTTTTCTTTGTCTTGATCACGAGTTATAATTCCAATTAAAATGGTATTTTCCAAGATTTTTTGATATTCTAGAGTAAATGTACAAATATGAATTAAAAATTTACGCTCTTTATAACATGTATTTACTATCTTTAAAAGCATAAAAAAAAATTCATTTATGAAAAAGTTCTTATTCTTTTGCTTTCTATTGCTAAGTTTTAATATTAATTCTCAAACATCAGCTGATGTAGATTGTAATGCAGGGCCAATTAATACTAGCTTTTGTTATGATACTGGATTGGATAACTCTTATTCTTTTACTAGTCTTGACGGAAGTCCAATGAATCTTACTATTAACTCTGGGCAAGTAGAAAATGGATGGGATGAATTAATAATTCTTGATTCTGATGGAACTGAACTTTACAATGGATACGGTGCTGGTGGAGATGTTTCTGGATTGACTTTCCAATCTTCTGGAGACAACATAACCCTTATCGTTCAAGAAGATGGAAGTATAAGCTGTGTAAGTAGTGGATACAACCCTATAGATTTTACTGTAGCTTGCGCTACTTGCGTAAACCCTATTGCTAATTATACAATGGTAACAGACTGTCTTAACGGACCTCAATTTTTTATCGATGTTGATTTAACTGATATTGGGTCTGCTTCTTCAGTTACAATTTCTGATAACCAAGGTACAGCTACTCAAAATGCAACTGCAACGGGAATGTTTACTTTTGGACCTTATGATAATAATACAGGTGTAGTTATCTCTGTAACTAATNATGATGATGCGAACTGTTCTATTAGTAGTAGTTCTATTACTCAAGAATTCTGTACTACAACTCTAGTTGATTGTAATTCAGGACCAATAACCTTAGACTATTGTTATGACAATAATAACACTACAGACTTTACATATACAAGTTCTGATGGAGTGCCTGTTAATTTAACTATTAACTCAGGAAACGTAGAAAGTGGATGGGATGAATTTATTGTTTATGACTCCGACGGAGTTACTGAATTAACTCCTGCGCAACCATACTATGGAAATGGAGGAGATTTATCTGGACTAACTTTCCAATCAACAGGAGATACAATATCTTTTGTGGTTGTCTCTGACGGATCCATAAGTTGTGGATCTGGAAGTATAACTCCAATTAACTATACGGTAGCTTGCGCTACTTGTATAAATCCTCAAGCTACTTATACTGTAATTGACGATTGTGATAACGGAGATCAATTCTTGATAGATGTAGATATAACAAGCTTAGGAGATGCTGAATCTTTAACAATATCAGATAACCAAGGTGGAGCTACTCAAGCTGCAACTGCAACAGGGGTNTATACTTTTGGGCCTTACCCTTTCCTAACAGATATTGTGATTTCAGTTGCTAATGATCAAGATGTAAATTGTGTTATAAATAGTAATCCTATTCAACTGTTTGCTTGTCCGCCTGCTAATGATAATTGTAGTGGTGCTACAACACTAATTGCTAATCCAGATGAAAACTGTACAGAGTCTGGAAGTGGAACTTTAGTTGCAGCTACTGCTTCAAGTGAACCAAATGCATGTGGTGGATCAGATGATGATGATGTGTGGTTTGAATTTACAGCAGTTTCTGAAAATCATGCAATTAGCTTATATAATATTAGTGGAGATACCAATGATTTATATCACGTACTTTATCAAGGTGATGATTGTAATGATTTGTCTCAAATATACTGTAGCGATGCAAACGAAAGTGTTGCCTCTGGCTTAACAGTTGGAGAAACATATAGAATTAGAGTTTATTCTTTTACTGCAAATGAACTGCAAAACTTAACCTTTGACATCTGTATATTCACAGTACCTCCAGCTATCACAACAGATACTGAATTATACACTGTTAGTGAATTAGTTACTGATGTATTAATTGACTCAGAATGTTCTCAAGCTTTTAATGTTACCTATAGTACAGGTTCCGATTTTGGTAGTACTAATGGTATAGGCTATTTTGAAGCTAACGGATCTTCTTGGCCTTTTGAAAGTGGTTTGATAATGACTTCTGGAGATGTAATTAACGCAGTAGGTCCTGAAACCGGTGTTTTGGGAGACGGTACTTATGACTGGCCTGGTGATGCTGACTTAGAGTCTGTTATACCTGGTTTAAATGCTGGAGATACGAACAATGCTTCTATTTTAGAATTTGATTTTGTTCCAGTTACAGATTTTATGAGTTTTGATTTCATATTTGCAGCTGAAGAATATGGAACATTCCAATGTACATTTACAGATGCATTTGCATTCTTATTAACTGACAGTCAAGGAGTAACTACAAATCTAGCTATAGTTCCTGGAACAGTAGATCCAATTTCAGTTCTTACAGTTAGAGATGAGCAATATAATGCAAATTGTGAGTCAGTAAATCCGGAATTTTTTGGTAATTACTATGGACCGGGAGGTCTTCCGACCTTAACTAGTCCTACAAACTTTTTAGGACATACTATTCCAATGACAGCAGAAGCTGATGTAATTCCAAATGAACTATATCATATCAAACTAGTTGTTGCTGATGATGGAGATACGGTATATGATTCTGCTGTATTTATTGCTGCGGGTAGTTTTAATATAGGTGACTTAGATTTAGGTGAGGATATTTTGCTGGATTCTGGAGATGCATTATGTCAAGGACAAGAAATGATTTTAGATGCTGGTGGATTACCTAACAATTCAACAATTAGCTGGTATATGGACGGAAATTTAATTGATGGAGCTAGCGATGTTACTTTAGCAGTTAGTGAAACAGCATTTTACAGCGCTAATATTGTAATTAATGACACAGATTGTACATTTACAGATGAAATTTTAGTTGAATTCTTCCCAGTTCCTGAAGTAATTGCAGTTGATGATAATATTATAAAATGTGCAAATGAAGATTATCTTCTTGAAGTAGAAGTTACAAATGCCAACTTACTAAATTCTCTAACATATTATTGGTCACTAGATGGAATAGATGTTCAGGTAGGACCAGATTCTACTTATAATTTAGATGATATTAGTGAAGAATCAGGTGAGTTTACTGTAAGCGTATTTGATGATATTACATCTTGTTGGAGCTCAACAACAATACAAGTTGAGTTTTATCAAAATAGTTACTGCGTAGATCAACCTCAAGGATTATCTCCAAACGGCGATGGAATTAACGACTGTTTAATATTAGACCACTTAGAGGATAGGGAAGATATTGAAAAAGCAGAAGTGTTTAACCGATATGGATCTAAAGTATACGAACTAAACGATTATGTAGACCAGTGGTGTGGTACTAATCAGGATGGAGATATTCTCCCTGTAGGAACATATTTTTATATTATTTATTTTAACTCAGGTAAGGACCCTATAACTAGTTGGATTTATTTGAATTACTAACAACTCTAATTAAACAAAAATGAAAAAACGTTATCTAATACTTTTAACTTTTCTTTACGCATTCTCATTGAATGCTCAACAAGACCCTCAATACACACAATACATGTATAATATGAATGTGATAAACCCTGCTTATGCTGGATCTAGTGAAGGCTTAGGAGTTGGTTTATTATATAGAAGTCAATGGGAAGGTCTTGATGGTGCTCCAGAAACTAGTACAGTGAATATCCATACGCCAATTGGCAATAATGTTGGACTTGGAATGTCTATTATTTCTGATCAAATAGGACCTGTTAAGGAAACTAATGCATATATCGATTTTTCATATACATTAAATCTAGCAAAAGAAAACAGACTTGCCTTTGGATTAAAGGCTGGTGTTACTTCTCATGATATTGGATTAGTAGACTTAACATTAATTGATCTTAATGATCCTTTTTTTGCAAATGATATAAGTGAAATGACTCCTAACATTGGAGCTGGTGTATATTTTTATAAACCAAATAAATATTATGTTTCAGTTTCTATGCCAAATATTTTAAACTCTGTTCACTTAGATGCAGATGATTATAATATTGGATCAGAAACTCAACATTTGTTTGCTGCAACTGGTTATGTGTTTGATTTATCAAATGATTTTAAATTGAAACCACACGCATTTCTAAAATACACATCTGAAACCCCTGCCAGTTTAGATTTAAATGCAAATCTATTTATGTATGACATAGTTGAGTTAGGAGTTGGTTATAGATTAGATGCAGCAATGACTGCCATGGTAAATTTTAGAGTTAGTCCAAGCTGTAGAATTGGTTATTCTTACGACAGTGTACAATCAGAACTAAATTTTATTGCTAAGTCTTCTCACGAAGTCTTCATCAATTTCGACTTAAATTTCAATACCAAAGTTTCAAAATCACCTAGATATTTTTAATAAGCTAAGCTAATAATTATTATGAAAAACATATTTACATTTATCGCATTAACTTTTCTAAGCATTTCAACAATTGATGCTCAAGATAAAAGTTCGAAAAAAGCAGATAAACAATTTTCAAAACTTGAATTTGTTAAAGCTGCTGAGAGTTATAAAAAACTAATTAATAACGGAAAGTCTTCCGATTATGTAGTTGCTCAACTCGCGGAGTGCTACTATAATATATTTAATACTGTTGAAGCAGAAAAATGGTATGCAACTTTAGCAGAAGATAGCTCAGACCCTGATATTATTTTCAAGTATTCTCAAATGTTAAAAGCAAATGGAAAATACAAATTATCAAATAAATGGATGAATAAATTTGTTGAGTTAAGACCAGCAGATAATCGAGCTACTTCGTTTTTGAAAAACCCTACCTATCTACCTAAAATTATTTCTAAAGGTAAAAGATTTAATGTACAAAACTTAGATATTAACAGCGAGTATTCTGATTTTGGAGGAGCATTAAATAATAATAAATTATACATAACGTCTTCAAGAAATACAGTAGGCTTATTTGATCTTGGTCGTTGGATTACTCAAAGAATTAGTTATGGTTGGAATAATGAGCCATACCTTGATATATATAGTTTTGATGTTACAGATAGTGGTAGCTATTTAAATGAAGACTATTTAGGCTCTAATATTAACACCAAATATCATGAAGGCCTAGCTAGTTTTGATAATGAGGGCAATATGTATATATCAAGAGAAAGTTTTTATGAAAATGAATATGTAAAAGATCCTGAATCTAATAATATAACTAGTCTTATTGGTATATATAAAATAAGTAAAGGAGAAAAAAATGTTGTAGCTCTAAATATAAATAGCGTTGAGTATTCAGTAAAAAATCCCTCAATAAGTTCAGATGGTAAAACATTATACTTTTCTTCTGATATGCCTGGTGGATTTGGAAACTTTGATATATACAGAGGAGATATTGATGAAAATGGAAATATTAATAATGTAGAAAATTTAGGTCAAAAGGTAAATACAGAAGGTCAAGAAATGTTTCCTTTTATTGGCGACAAAAATAACTTATACTTTTCATCTGATTCACAATTGGGTCTAGGTGGATTAGACGTGTTTTTCACAAAAGAGGTTGACGGAAAATGGGCCTCAGTCCGAAATGTAGGGATACCAGTTAATAGTAATGCTGACGATTTTGCTTTTAGTATGAATGAGGCTACAGGTGAAGGTTTTGTTTCTTCAAATAGAAGTGGTGGTAAAGGAAGTGATGACATCTATTCTATAAAAAGACTAATTCCTATTTGCGATGTATTGTTAACTGCTAATGTGATGGATGCTAAAACTAAATTAGGTATAGACTCTGCAACAACATCTATTTCTGACAAAGATGGAAATATAGCAAGTACCAAAACAAGTTCTAATGAAGGTGTGTCTGAATTTATGCTAGTCTGTGATGAAGCTGGAAAACTTATAGTATCTAAAGAGGGATATAACAGTAAAATAGTAGATTTGAAAATGTCTAGTGAAGAATTTACATCTATAAATNTAATGTTAGATCCGATAGAAAAAATTATTGTTGCTGAAAAAATTGAACTTAATNNAATTTATTTTGATTTTGACAAATCAAATATCAAAGCTGAAGCTGCCTTTGANCTTGATAAATTAGTTCAAATAATGAATAAGTACCCGGAAATGACTGTTAGTATTGAGTCTCATACAGATAGTAAAGGCCCTTCTTCATATAATCAAAGATTATCTGAGAGAAGAGCTAAAACTACATCTCAATATGTTATTTCTAAAGGTATTGATTCTNCAAGGCTATCATCTGCTGGTAAAGGTGAATCAAGTCCTGTAGTGGATTGTACAAATTGTAGCAAAGATGAAGATCAGTTAAACAGAAGATCTGAATTCATTATAACAGCTGGAAATCCAGGTGAATAACTTATAATTATATAATAAAAAAAAACCTTCTTAGTGAAGGTTTTTTTTTGCTTAAAATTTAATGCGATGGGAGAAAATATTGAGCTTTTCTGGANGAATTTTATTACTGATAATACAAGATATGTAAATGAAAAAACACCAGAGTCATTTTATTTCTGTGATAATGAAAAAGATGCAAATGATTGCGCAAAACTTGTGGTTAAAAATATTAAACAAGCAACCGCACCATCGCTATGGTCATTTGAAATAAATAATGAAAAACTTCCTAGAAAGGGAGATTTAAATATAATTACAAATTGGAATAAGGTACCTCAAGCCATAATTTTAACAACTAAAATTGAGTTAATTAAATTTAGTGAAATAACAGCAAAATTTGCCCAAAGAGAAGGAGAAGGAGATAAGTCTTTAGCTTATTGGAAAAAAGTACATAAAGCCTACTATGAAAGAGAAATGCAAGGTCATAAAGAAGAATTTTCTAAAGACATGATTATTGTATGTCAATATTTCGACACAATATATACTTGAAAAAATAATTAATCACAAGTTCCTTCTGAGTAATCAGTCACGCCCCCATAGGAAACAGCCTCACAACTATTATTATAAGTTACTCCATCACAACCACACACTGGGATAACAACTAAAGGGCAAGGTGACTCCAAGTTTAGTAATGTTTCATCAATACATAAAGAATTATCTTCATTATCATTGTCAGAACAACTAAGACTAATTAGACTTAACCCTAAAAGTATAACAAATTTACTCACCAGAAACTAAAACATTATCTAACTCGTATGTTGCAGAGCCAGACGATGTAGAAGTATATTTAAAAGCTATATATAAGTTTTGACCTGCAGCAGCAGAAACATCCAAGTCTCCAGAATCAGTCCATGAAGACCAGCTTCCAGTATCTGTATCTAAAACTGCATCTAACTGAGTCCATGATGAATCACTTGGGTCTCCACCAGTATAATTAGTTGTCATAAAGACTTCTAATGCTGGTCCACCATATCTAACCACAGTTTGAAAATTTAGCTTCACAGTTGAAAGACCTGTTAAATCAATTGGATTCGAAATAAGCCAGTCTTCATTTACAACATTTCCTCCAGCATATCCAGAAATTCGAGCGCTTGGTGCTGGATTACCATAAGGAGTTATTCCCCAGACTTGCTCACCTTCAACACTAAATTGAGTCCAATTATCTAAATTATTTGAAGAAAAGTTATCTGAAAATAATGGATCACACCTTGCTCCATCAAAATTAATGTCATCAATATTATTTAGGGCCAAAACTCTATCATCTCCATTATAGCTTTTTGTCACAATTCCTGATATAGATCCCTTACCATCTGTTGGTAATAATCGATCTTGAAAACTAGCAAATGCACTTGTTTCTACTTTGATAGAACCTGAATCCTCACAACTCTCTAAATCTCTTAGAGAATCATAATCATCAGATGGATCGACAAAAGTAAGTCCACTATATGCAACAGGAAATTGAGTATCATTAGCCTGAATAAATAATCCTATATGAGAGTCATTAATTTGACCTAGGGTTACCTCAAATGGAATTATTGTTTCTGTATTACTTGATCTAAATAAATAATCAGCCATCATATTTTCTGTAATTTGACCAACTTCATTACCATCGGCTCTACCTCCAATAGCAATTACTCCATCACCTGAGTTTGTTTCCCCTATATATAAATTTTGCAATCTAATATAAACCTCTCTTCCGATGTTAAATTGATTATAAGAATCTACTTGATTAATCACTACTTTTAACCCTGCTGTAGGATTTGATGGCTCATCTTGTATATAAAATTCTTTATAGAAATTTCCTGTTAAATCAGATGAAACTACGTAACCTTTAACCGCNATACTTGATTCAATATTAACAGCCTGGCCGCTAACAAAAAGGTTTTTAACCTGACCTATGGTTAATAAATCAACTTCATTAGAGTTAATTTGATCTAGTAGTAGATTTAAAGATTGATTTTCTTCAAGCCCAATACTAGTAGGAATTGAATAATCATCGTCTTCTACGCAAGAGTTGAATGTTACTAATAAAAATAAAAGTGTTAGTAATCTAAAAGTTTTGATATTCTTCATAATATATATTGTTTGTCTTTATTAAAATCTAAAATATAGGTTTAAAAAATAGTTTGTACCTCTACCGTACCAGTATTTTGGTCCAAATACTCTTCGAGGTTTATTTACATCAGCACTGAGTTCTTGGTAATTTGCATTTCTGCCTTGTTCAAAACCACCAGTTTTATAATCGTGATTTAAAATATTATTTATAGTTGCAAAAAGTCCTATGTAATAATCATCAATTTTCCATGATTTTCCACCAACTGCATTTACAACCATGTAATCCTCAAACTTTTCTTGTTTTAATAACTCTCTTGCTATTGATGTATCATAGTCAGTAAATGGTAACCCATCTTGAGCTAAATAGAAGTTTTGAGTTCTTGTTAATGGACTAATATCTAAATAAGTATTAGTGAAAAAATTCGCAGTAGCTCCGAACCACCAATAATTTGGATCTCTATATTCAAATCCAGCTGAATAAGCTCTTTGTGGTCCACCAGCTAATTTATAATTTTTTAGATTTGACTCACCCATTGAAACTGTATTATTGTCAGAGGCTAGGTATAGATTAGGGTTGTTATCATAAGTATATTGTCCAACTGAGGCAGCTCCCTTTAATTTAACTGTAGACGTTATTTGAGCTTCAATTCCTAACTCTGCTCCAAAATATTTCTTGTCTATTCCTTGTAATATCTCTTGAACAAACTCATTAGTTTCTTCAAAACCTACTAAACCATCAGCATAATAAAATGAAATTTCGTTAGCATCTTTAATATTTGTATAAAAACCTGTGAGCCTTGCATTTATAATTGGAGATCTATAAATATAATTAGCATCAAATGCAGTGATTTTTTCTTCACTAATAGGGTTATTATTTATTAAACCATTTGCATCGACTCCAACAACATTGTGATTAACTCTGGAATTTGTAAAGGTATTTCTAAATGATGGTGCTTTAGTAATATATGCGGAATTAAAGTCAAGGATGTGTTTACCAGAAAACTTATAGGTAAATCCTGCTTTTGTTCCTATCCCTGAAAAGTTAATTTTTTCNCCTTTTCCATAAGAGTTTCCTGTATTTGCCTCGTTATCAAAAAGCCCTTCTCTTTGATAATTCGTATCAGTATAGCTTGCTGCTAAATAAAAATCTAGCTTATTATATTTAAAAACAACCTGAGAGTAAGCAGTTATTACATCAGCAAATAGATTGTAGTTGTATTTAAACTTATCGCCCTCTCCTACAATTAAATTAGGATTTAATAAATCGTATTGTAGATTATCAAATGAATCAATATTTGAATATCCTGATCCTCCTAACATATCAGTTATTTGAGCAAAATTGTTTGAAACTAACTTTTTATAATTTAATGTTGAATTAAAAGAAATATTGTCGTTAAATTCTTTTTTGAAGATTGTATTAATAGTAAGTTGCTTATCATCACTTCTGTCTTCATATTGAACATAAGCAGCGTTTTCATTTGCAACAGAATTAGTTAAATTAGCATCATATATTCTGTTCCAATTTATTTGGCCATCGTTCTCAAAGTTTTGTTGTGCTAAATATGCTCCTTCGTAGTCTGGACCATTATTGTCCGCTAAATAATAACTTGGTAAATCTTGATAATAAGAAGGGCTTGGATTAGCTCCTCCAGCATAATCTAATCTACTATTTCCTAGTTCGCCAAATTGATATCCAATGTTGGTATTCAAAGAAGTTCTGTCATCAATGCTCCAATAGTGATTTAACATTATAATTGGCTCAACAACTCTTTTAACACGAGAGTTTCTTTTCTTACCATCATGCCAACCCCAGTAATCATTATAACGTATATTCTTCAAATCATAAACTTCTTGTGTATTTGGAGACGATTTACCTCTTCTGTTTGGTGCATAAATCCCGGTAAAATTAATACTATGTTTGTTACTAATTTTCTTTTCTACAGATATAAATAAGGAATTGGAATCATAAAATGTGGCATCTTGATAACCTTCATCTCCCCATCTTCTACCCATAGAGAGAGCATATGCCCACCCTCCTTCAATAATTCCAGATGAGTAGGTTGCCATTAATCTATTTGTATAACTTCTATTAGAAGAAGAATAAGTAATTCTTCCACCTTCGCTGTATTCAGAAGCACGTACATTAATATTATTTGCTCCTAAAAGTCCGCCAAAACTATATGTAGAAGGAGTAATTCCATCAGTAAAATCTTGATTTCTAAGCACATCATTTAGTCCTCCCCAGTTCCCCCATTGAGGTCTACCATTGTATAGCTTATTCATTTCTATACCGTTAATATGTACCATTCCATTATCTGAATCTAATCCTCTAACTTTAAAAAATGATGAGCTAAATTCATATGCAGCAGTTCTAAAAAACACATCTTTAGAAGATTGCAATAATCCTGAAATATTATCAGAACCTGACGTGTCATCACTTAATTCGTCATCACTAATCGAAATTGTAAATTGGTCATTTACAGGTGCATCAATTAAGTCAATAACAGGACCAGATAGTTTTTCTCCTTCTTCTGTAGTTAAGCTCGATTCTTCTGTAGGTTCATCTACTAACTGAG
>JGI26111J50215_1000130_pt1 | contig 15575 bp, 15 predicted proteins | sample AOAMet1_04_M0_20_2_FD_50215 | JGI IMG/M metagenome (IMG submission 50215) | reverse complement strand
CAGGGCCGTAACCAATATAATCACCATGACGATCTATAAATAAGTTGGCTGTTGAGCCATATACTAGTTGAAAACCTTTTTCAGCTAATCTCTCCCAGTGACGTGCAGGAATACCCTTACCGACGATACGCCCGGTAACTGATACAAACTGATAATATACATATGTAACACCAAAGCATCGATCTTAGCTTTAACATCTTTTACAAGCTTATCGCGACCAGGTTCGTTAACGTGTTGTTCTAAATCTGTCATTTAATTTCTCCGAAAAAATAAAAAAAATCTTTATTAAAGATTTACCCCCCTATATATGTATTTATTGAGTTTCAAAGTAAAAAAACTAAATAAATACATCAAAAGTTTGTTGCTAGCCATACTGTGGTAGTTAAAAATAAAAAACTACACCACTGAAATAACTTAAAAAAGATTACTATTTAACTAATATTTGTGAGAGTATACTCCCAATGATATTCCATTGTCAAGAAATTTTTGTGATTTTAAAGAAATTAAATAAAAGAGTTTTTTTCTTCTAATTTATCAAAAAAAATAAGAAAAATTATGAAAAAAAGTGGCCCTATAGGGAAGTATCTATATAGATAATAAACAACAACAAGGATTACTAGTAAAACTTCAATTAAAAATTAAATTTAATCTGAACTAGTGGAACAGATAATAGTTAAAAATTGACATTCATCTGAGATAATTTTTTTAGGTCCGTGTGGTTTATCTGAGTCAAAATATATGGAGTCACCCTTCTTGAAGTTGTAAACCTTGCTTCCATAGTAATAATCCATTTGACCTTTAAGCATGTATATAAATTCAACGCCCTTGTGTTGAAATTCTGGAAAATCATAGTCTCTCGAACTGACAGTGATAAGACATGGCTCGACTTTTAGTGGCCCCCCTACTGTATGACCGAGAAGCTGATAATGACGACTCTCATCTGACCCTGCTCTTTCTATTGTTAAACCTTCTCCTGACTTAATAAAGGTTGGCTCAACGTCTTTATCATGCTGCTCAAACAGAGATGTAATTGAAATATTAAGTGCATGACATATTAATTGAATCGTTTTTAATGAAGCACTAATCTGACCATTCTCAATTTTTGAAAGCATACTTGCAGATAACTGCGATTGCTTTGATAGTTGCTGAAGTGTTACCCCAGCATTTTTACGGTTAATACGGACTTGCTTTCCAATGGATGCTTCTAGCTGCTTATCGGTTCCAAAACTTGGAAGCTCTTTATTTATTATTGAAACGCTTTTTTGTTTTAAAGGGTTTTCTGAGTTAGAAGCCATAAATTAATTATTTACTTAGAATAAGAAATATATATTATAAAGAAAATAATATTAGCACACAACTACCCAAATGAACTTGATTATTATCTTGAGCGGCGACTTCTTCGATTCTTAGTCGGTGTTGAGTCATCTCCTTGGAAAATCGCCCTAGAACCCTTCGACATTGGGCCTAGCATATTTTCAATCTGTTCTAGAGTTGGAGGTGAACTTATCTGGTGCTCATCCATAGCCTTTCGCATTGCTCTTACATGATCAAAGGTCGTTCCACAGCAACCACCAATAATTTTTGCCCCCGAGTTCATAGCAATTTGAACGTAGTCAGCCATTAACCCTTCGGTTCCAGAATAGACAATACTGCCATCACGAAATTCTGGGATACCGCAATTTGCCTTTGAAATAACTACTGTATCCGGACCAACGTTTCGATTAATGTCATTGATTGTTGCTAATAGGTCAGAAGCACCTATACCGCAGTTTGCACCAAACCCTGTCAAATTAAGATCTTTAGCTCTCAAAGCAAGGTTTGATGGTGTAACCCCCATCATCGTTTTACCAGCTGTATCAAAACTCATGGTTGCACAGACAGGCAATCCAAAATCTTTAACCGCATCTAGTGCTGCCTCTAGCTCCTCCATTGAGTACATTGTCTCTAGCCATAAAACATCGACACCCCCTTCAACTAAACCCTCTGCTTGTGCCTTAAAGGCATCAGTCGCCTCCCCTGGAGTCATCAGACCGTGTGGCTCAATCATCTCACCAGTTGGCCCCATTGCACCAGCAACTATTACCAAGCGATCAGAATTATCAGCAACCTCTCTGGCTATAATTCCAGCAGCCTTGTTTAGTTCAAAAACTCTATCCTCAAATTTATGCAGTTTAAGTCTATAAGAAGTACCCCCAAAAGAATTGGTAAGAAACATATCAGACCCTGCATCAACAAAGCCTTGATGAAGCGCACGAATTCGATCTCTATGATTAACATTCCAAGGTTCAGGAGGGTCTCCAGTTTCAAGCCCCATAGCAAACAAATTAGTGCCAGTAGCGCCGTCAGCTAATATATGGTTTTTTTCTTTAAGAATTTGTAGAAAATTATTCATTTGATTGTAAAAAATTCAAATAAGAGATGCAGTAAAAATCACTAAAAAATGCAATAAGATTTGTAGTGAATATGATACAGTCATAGAAGCTTTAATTATCAATAAAAAAGTTGTCAAATTTAAATTATGAATAATTTAAATAATTATCAATTAGAAGATATCAATCCCTATATAATTTCAAGTTAAAATCTAACTCACAAATTGTGAATATTTTGATGACAAAGCAAGTGCAAAATTGCAAGCTATTTTTTAGCAATAAGTATAGTCTTGGTCACTCTCATACAATCCAAAAAACGATTTATTTTCTTGCTATAAATTCTTGGAACAATGAATAACAATTCAAACTCACATGAAGATGTGATTAATCGTTTTATTAGTTTCGGTGAATCTAATTTTGAATCAACATCTTTCCAGACTCCAGCAAAGAAAAGTGCCGCACAACTCGGAGTTCTTCGTTTAATTTATGCCTATCGATTCTCGGGACACTTGAGAGCTAAACTTGACCCTTTAAAGAGACCAAGACATCACACAACGCCGCCATTTACAATTGAAGAATTTGGTTTAACTACTGAAGACCTAGACAAGACCTTTGAAATGGGATCCTACCAAGGACCAAACTGTAATACTCTACGAGAACTTGTAGCCTCTCTTGAAACTACATATTGTGGCAGCCTTGGTACTGAGTATATGCATATCCCTAATATTGAAGAAAGGAAATGGATTCAAACAAAGATTGAGACTATGTCTGTAGATCTTCAAAATGATCCAGAATACAAAAAATGGCTACTTCAACGAATAACTGCAGCAGAAGTTTTTGAAAAATTTCTTCACAATCAATACGTCGGTCAAAAACGTTTCTCCTTAGAAGGGAGTGACACCCTCATACCACTACTGAATGTCCTTATTGAGCACTCAGGTAATCACTTAATGAAGAGGATCTGTCTAGGGATGGCTCATAGGGGGCGCTTAAATGTATTAATTAATATCATGGGTAAGCGCGCTGAAAGCTTATTCAAAGAGTTTGATGGCGATTTAGGATTGACTAAGAATCAAACGGGTGATGTGAAATATCACCAAGGCTTTTCTTCAGATATTAAAACAGAAAAAAATAATGTCCACCTCGCTTTGATGTTTAACCCCTCTCACTTGGAGTTAGTTAATCCAGTTATTGAAGGTTACGCTCGATACCATCAAGATATTATCGGTAATTCAGATCGTCAAAAGGTTTTGCCTGTTCTTATTCATGGTGATGCCGCCTTTTCAGGTCAAGGCGTTGTTATGGAAACATTAAACATGTCTCAGTCTGGAGGATACAGAACCCAAGGAACTATTCACATTATTATTAATAATCAGATCGGCTTCACCACAGTAAACAAGATGACGCTAGATCGACTGACTATTGCACTGATGTTGTAAAAATGATTAATGCACCTGTCTTTCATGTCAACGCTGAAGACCCTGAAATGGTTAGTTTTATAACTCGCTTAGCGCTTGATTACCGTATGAGATATAAAAAAGATGTGGTAATAGATTTGATGTGCTACAGGCGTCATGGCCACAATGAAGCAGATGAACCCGCCGTTACTCAGCCATTGATGTATGAAGCTATACGTAAAATGCCAACAACCAGAACAAACTACGCAAACTCTCTTATGAGGGAAGGTGTAATTAATCAGGCAGAAGTTGACTCAATGATGAGTGACTACCGACAAAAGCTAAAAGATGGCCAGAACGTTGCATACAATATCATTAAGCCAAAAAACAAGAGGGCCTGGGAAATGCTCTGGGAAGATTATTTTGATTCTTCATGGGAGGCNCCTTATGAATCTTCCATTACTCATAAACACATAAAGAAACTTAACAAAAAACTTCAAAAAATACCTACTGGCTTTGAGGTTCACCCGCGAGTTAAAAAGATGCTGTCTGATAGGCANAAAATGGCCAATGATAAAATNAATGCTGACTGGGGTTTTGCTGAAACATTAGCTTATGCAAGTCTCACAGAGCAAGGCACATCTATTCGACTTTCAGGACAAGATAGTGGAAGAGGAACATTCTTTCACCGCAATGCAGTACTCCACAATCAATTAGTAAATGAAGATTACATTCCTCTTAAANATATTAGCAAAAATCAAGGAAAAGTTCAGATTATTGATTCAATTCTTTCGGAGGAGGCGGCACTTGGNTTTGAGTATGGTTACGCTACAGCAAACCCAGAATCTCTAGTCATCTGGGAAGCTCAGTTCGGCGATTTTGCAAACGGTGCACAAGCAATTATTGATCAATTTATTGCCTCAGCAGAGGCTAAATGGGGNCGCCTTTCTAACTTAGTTATGCTTCTTCCACATGGCCTTGAGGGTCAAGGACCTGAACACTCATCTGGAAGGCTTGAGCGNTTTCTTCAGTTATGTGCNAGTCACAATATGCAAGTCTGCGTTCCCACAACGGCCTCTCAAATATTTCATTTAATGAGACGACAAGTTAATAGAAAATTTCGTGCGCCTCTAATCATTATGTCTCCAAAAAGCTTGTTAAGAAATCCTTTAGCCTCCTCACCTTTATTTAAGTTCACTGAGGGAAAATTTAGGGATGTATATGAAGAGCAGTATGACAACATTAAACCTAAAAAAGTTGACCGCGTCATTATGTGTAGTGGCAAGATATTTTATGAATTATTAACTCGTCGCCAAGATGATCAGATTAATAATGTAGCAATCCTCAGGCTCGAGCAGCTCTACCCATTTCCAGCGGAGAAACTTATGACAGAGCTCGCAAAATTTCCAAAAGCTAAGGATGTAGTTTGGTGCCAAGAAGAACCAATTAACCAAGGCGCATGGTACACTTCTAGACATAATTTTATGGAATGTATAATTAAAAATCAAACTCTCCATGCTGTTGCACGAGATCTTTATGCAGCGCCAGCTGAAGGAAGTATAAGACAACACAACATTAACCAAAGCTACGTAATTGAGCAAGCGCTAGGCATTCAGCCTATAAATAACTCTAGGAGTATTAAGAAGTGAAAGAAGTAAAAGTACCTATATTGCCAGAATCAATAAGTGAGGCGACTGTTGCAGTATGGCACAAGAAGCCTGGTGATTATGTTGAAATCGATGATGTCATTGTTGAAATTGAGACTGACAAAGTTGTACTTGAGGTTCCTGCAGAAGAGTCTGGCGTTTTAAGTGAAATCCTAGAAAAGGAAGGTGAAACTGTTAGCGAGAATCAAGTTCTTGGTCTTTTGGATGATAAAGCTAAAGAAGTTGAAGTAGAAGCTCCAGCTGACGAAGTTGTTGAAAAGGTTCCAACACAAGAAGCTCCAGCTGAAGAAGTAGTTGAAGAAGTTCCAATACAAGAAGCTCCAGCTGAAGAAGTTGTTGAAGAAGTTGAAGTAGAGGAAGCTCATAATATAGCTAGCGATGATAGTTCAAATCTAAACGAGGCTCCTGTAATGAGTAATCGAATGGAAGAAAGAGTCCCAATGAGCCGAATTCGTAAAACTATTGCAAATAGGCTCCACTCTGCTACTCAAAACACGGCTATGCTCACAACATTCAATGAAGTTGATATGAGCGAAATATTGACTATGAGATCTAGCTACAAAGAGGCATTCGAAAAAAAATATTCAATTAAACTAGGATTCATGTCTTTCTTCGTTAAGGCTGCTGTCGAATCACTNAAAAAATTCCCTACAGTCAACGCCTATATTGATGGTAATGACATTATTTACCATGCATATTGCGACGTCTCAGTGGCTGTATCTTCAGAGCGTGGACTTGTTGTCCCCGTTCTTCGTGATGCCCACAAAATGGAAATGCATGAAATAGAAAAACGTATAACTGACTTTGCTTATAGGGCTCAAGAAGGCTCTCTTGGTGTTGATGAAATGAGTGGTGGTACCTTTACTATATCTAACGGTGGTGTTTTTGGATCCCTCCTCTCTACACCAATTCTAAACTCTCCTCAAAGCGCTATTTTAGGAATGCATAAAACCGAAGATCGTCCAGTTGTAGTCGATGGTGAAATTGTGATTCGACCAATGATGTATTTGGCTCTATCTTATGACCATCAAATTATTGATGGAAAGGAGGCAGTTCAGTTTCTAATTTCAATCAAAGAAGCTCTAGAGGATCCCGCTAGACTATTGCTAAAAGTTTAATCTCGCAATATAATTCGCTCAATATTAATTATTGAGGGAGTATTTAATGTGCAGTTTAAAAGAAGAGTATGAAAAGGATGGTTTTTATTCACCGGTCTCTGTCATCGATACATCTCTTGCACTAGACTATCGTAACATCCTTGAGAAAACTGAATCAAAGGTTGAGTTACTGAACTATCGCTACAAGATTCATACTGCGCTTGATTTTGCTTACCAACTAGCAATCAATGAAAAGCTCTTAGATAAGATTGAGTCTCTCATAGGACCCAACATACTGCTTTATAACACTTCGTTTGTAATCAAGGAGCCGCACTCTAAAACACACATCAGTTGGCATCAAGATCTGAGCTACTGGGGTTTTAATGACGATAAACAGGTAGCTGCTTGGGTTGCCCTGTCTGATGCAACTGAGGAGAATGGGTGCATGCACATGATTCCTGGAAGTCACAAAAACGGAAAAATTCCTCACAGAACTACAGTTGACAAACACAACCTTCTTCATCACGGTCAAACGATTGAAAATGTCTCTGAAAGTGATTCGGTGAGCGTCCCATTAAAGGCAGGAGAGGCTTCTCTTCATCACGGCTGGACAATGCACACCTCTTACCCGAATGAAAGCAGTAATCGAAGAATTGGACTAACCATTAACTACATTTCCACGGACATGTACCAAACTCAAACAGACAATGACTCAGCCATGCTAGTTAGAGGTGTTGATGACTATCAGCATTTTGTAATGGACGAGCCTCCAACTCAGGAGTTTGATGAGGCGGGCTGGATCAAGTTACAACGAAAAGAGGCGCTGATTCATCAAACTTATAACAAGATGAAAAAATAATAATTTAATGTCATTCATAAAAAAAAGGGCGGTATTTTCATACCGCCCTTTTCGTTTTATTACTTTTACAGTTGGTTACTTATAGTGATCTTGCTCGTCAGAGTTGCCTTTAGCTAACACTGCTAGCAACATAACCGTAGCAATCACTGTCCACCAGCCAGCGGCTGATGAGCCAGCACCGATATACATACCCATGTCAATCCAACCATCGGCATTATAAAGTTCTGCAAAAGATTCAGCAAAATATCCCATATTAATTCTCCTTTATAATTAAGATTCAGATTCAGGACTTGTCATACCCTCAGGGTAAGCTTGTGCAGGTACTTTCACTGCATCAAGTCCTCTTTCTTGAACTGCATCTGGGATACGCAACATTCCAGCCTTGTCAACTATCCAAGATANGACATATCCTGGAACAAAACCAAGCAAGAACATTACTACCGCACCAACGACTTGGCCCCACAGGCTAATTGCTACTGTATCTTCTGGAGCAAAAGCACCAAGCCCTGGAGCACCAGAACCTAAGATACCAAGAACAACTAGACCGAATAGACCAATCGTTCCGTGAATCGTAACCGCGCCAACAGCATCATCGATACCAAAACCTTCAAGCCAGTCTGCACATGGTTTTATAATCATACCTGCAACCATAGCAACAGCGAGGACAGTAGAACCAAAGTAAAGGTCTAATCCTGCAGCTACTGAAATAATACCTGCTAGACAGCCAGACATCATCCAGAATGGATCTCTAGTAACAACCCAAGCACCGATAATACCGCCTGCAGCAGCCAGAGGAACATTAAATCCTAGCGCAGCAAGTGTCATTGGAGTACCGTAAATGGTCGTCGCTTTGTCAGCGTACCAACTCCAACCTTCACCAGGCAGAATGATACAAGCCATTAGGAATCCGAAGAATCCAACAATAATCAGCATTAAGCCGGTTACTGTAAGTGGCATATTGTGACCAGCGATATGATTCGCCGAACCATCAGCATTGAACTTCCCAACACGTGGCCCTAAATTAAGTAGGACACCGAGTGCAAAGAATCCAGCGACAGCGTGTACAAGACCAGCAGCACCAAAGTCGTGATATCCAAACTTAGTTACTAACCATCCGTCTGCGTGCCATCCCCATGCCGCAGCAATACCCCAAGCAGCAGTACCTAGTACAATCGCACAGATTACAAAACCTACGGTTTGTATTCTCTCGATCAGAGCGCCAGAAGCGATAGAAGCGGTAGTCGCAGCAAACAATGCAAAAGCTCCCCAGAATACACCTGACGCGTTGTCACCCATATTCGGACCCATGTATTGAGCAGAATCGCCCCATGGTAAAGCTATAGCACTAGCATACCCTATACCTGAAATTTCCATGTAACCTGCGCCTGCGGCGAGGTCTAACGGCCAAGTTGGCAGGGCCCAATAGAACCACCAGCCAAACAGGTACCACGCAGCAATTGTAAACGCGAACGCGAGTAAATTTTTCATACCCGATGAAAGAACGTTCTTCACGCGAGTAGCGCCCATCTCATAGAGAAGGAAGCCAGCATGAATGAGAACCATCAAGGGGATCGTTACATAATAGTACATCTCAGCAAACATCGTGTTTGTGACCTGAGCCGCACTTTTGACAGCAGCTAAGTCTGCCGTTAAAGCTAATATTTGATCTTCCAAAACATTATCTCCTTTTAAAGTTTAAAAAAACTCTCTCCTTTTTATTGATAGGCAAATTTAACACCTACCAGAAACGAGTATATATGAAGAAGGATTTGAAATCTATAAAAAACATCTTTAATTACTATTCAAAAAAGAAGTTTTATAAAGTATTTTTAAAAAAAACAATTAGCTATTATCTAGCTCGAGCAGATATGGCGCAATATAGCCTTGATAATCTTTCCTTTTATGCTTCGGTAAGTCTACCCAGCCTCCGACCGTTCCTCGACATTCTGGGGAGCCACATAAACATTTACTTGGAAAATACCCTATTTTATAATTTTGCATTGCATAATCAAAGGTGACCTCTTCGCCAGGCTCAATATCTCTCATAGCAACATAATCATGAGCCCCTGTCTTATTAACCTTGATGCCGCAATTTGGGTTACATGAATGATTGACGAGTGCCATAAATCCGACTGGTGCGACATATTCATGTTCACCAATCTGAGAGACGCCGACATGATTAATACTAACAATTTTATCCATAACACCCGTCATTACAACTCGACCTTTGCCATAAAAATTCTTAGTAAAAACTCCAGAACCTCGATCCTCAGAATCCTGCAATTCAAAATTTTTATCTTGCTCACTAACTGCCATAATGTTCAACAATACTCATAACTTGTTCTTTAAATTCTTCTTCATTATTGAGCGCAAACTCATCGATAGTTGTTAATGAGCTGGTATCTCTCATTCTATCGGTAAAGACTAAACCATCAAGATGGTCGAGTTCATGTTGAAAAGTACCGGCACTGATTCCTTTTGAAACAAAATTGACACTTTTACCTTCCCTATCAAACCCCTCAATTATAATTTCTGGACACCTATCGACCTGACCTCTTAGGTTGGGGACAGATAGGCAACCCTCATAAACAGAAATCCTCTCATCTGTTAGAAAGGCAATCTTCGGGTTAATTAATACAGTGAGTGGAATATCAGGTTTGTAAGGGTAGCGCGGGTTTTTATTAACCTCTATTACACAAATTCGCAGAGGTACCGCAATTTGTGTAGCTGCAAGACCTGCGCCATTTGCATTCCTCATTGTTTCAATAAGATCATCAATGAGATTCTGAATTTCATCAGAAGTAATTTCACTCTCATTAACTGCCTTGGCAATTTGACGTAAAGCTGGGTTACCTATTTGTACTATCTTTCTAATCATTTAATTCTCATATAGTAGAAATAACCTATTCAAGGCTCAATAAAATTTCATCAACTATTTCTTTTGAGGTCTCAGGGTTTAAAAAAGCAAAACGAAATACTGGTTTACCTCTAACTAAAGAAGGAACAACAAAACAGACTTGTTTTTTGAGTTGTTCAGTGGACCAGTTTTTGCATTCCTCCCATCCCCAATTTTCACGCTCAAAGGCAACCACTGAAAGTGAAGGCTCTATCAACAATGTTAAATAGGAAGATTTCTTAATTTCATCAGCAGCATATTTTGCAATATTAAGAGAACTTTCAACAGCTTCACGATAAGCCTTTATTCCATAAACCGACAAAGAAAACCACATCGGTAAACCTCGAGCTCTTCGTGTCAGATGGAAGGCATAATCAGAAGGATTATCACCCGCCTCCTCATCATGCAGAATATCTAAATAGTTGGCTTGTTGAGAATGAACCTCTGAAGCCAAGTGCTTGTTTCGATAAATTACAGCTGCACAGTCGAATGGTGCAAAAAGCCATTTATGTGGATCCACGATAAATGAATCTGCATGCTCAATACCACTAAAAAGATCTTTTACCTTTGGAGACAAAAGTCCAGCACCGCCATAAGCACCATCAACATGGAGCCAAATCTTATTGCTTTTTGCATACTCTGAGATTCCATAAATATCATCTATAACACCTAAATTAGTTGTTCCTGCTGTTGCTACAATTGCAAAAATATCAAGTTCTTTATATTTCTTAGAATGAACTTTTAATTCATTTTCAATTGACTCTCGTGTTAACTGAAATGAATCATTAGTAGGAACCACAATCACATCACAATCCATAACCTTGGCGGTACTTTTAACAGATGAATGGGTTTGATCGGAGCAAATAATTGCTAAGCGTTTTGAATTACCTTTATGCTTCTTTCGATGTTCTTCTCTTGCAACAACAAGTGAAGAAAGATTTCCATTAGTACCACCTGCCACAAAACAGCCGCCAGCATCTTCTGGCAAACCTACAAGATCTGCGATCCAGCGAATCACTTGATTTTCCACCCAAACTGCACCACTCCCCTCTTGCCAAGAAATACCATTTAAGGAACCTGCAGAAACGACTAAATCAAAAATCATTGATGCCTTAGTTGGCGCTGCAGGTATAAACGAAAGGTTTCTTGGAGAGTCTGCAGAAATGATGCTCTGCTCTATAGTGTTTTTATATTGATCAAAAACCTTATCAATTGAGTTACCTACCTCAGTGATGAGGCTTGGCGCATTTTTTTCAAAAAATTCAACTGACTTTGGATAATCAAGAATAGGTGGATCTAAACTTAATCTTTCGATAGTATGTGATAGAACCTTGAGCAATATCTTGGAGGCTTGGTCGTCAAATTTATGCATAGTTTATTTTAGTTAATATGGGCAATTACTACATCCATTATTACAACATTCTCCCTGTTTAATGAGATACCATTTACTAAAAACATGGAGCCCATCTTCTATGGTAAAGTCAACATTTTTAATGAGCTTAGATTGGTTGCGATATGGCTCAGCAAGTTTCTGAAAACCCTCCATACCATTTTCCTCAACAAGAGACTCAATTCTATTATTAATAGCCTCACCGAGACAAGACGGACAGAAACAGTCTTGCTCTATAGTTGGAGCCATAATTGGAGGGAAACTCATACACCAGCAGTTTCCAGTGCCCGCACCACAACCAAACTGTTGTTGGCATTGTGAACAATGTTTAGCTGTCATTGAAATAGTAGATAAATTTTCGATATTTGGATTTTGACATTGATTCTATATCAATGCAACAATATTGGCCAAATATAATGAAACTTTAAGTAATCTTCTAGTTAAAAACGAGGTTACACCAATTTTCAAATAAAACAGAGGATGCCCTATTATTAACATCTAGATTTTCAGTAATACTAGATGTTAAATCATCAATTCCATTGGCGCTGAGCTCATCAAAAAAATCAGGCACACCAGGAATTTTCATCCACCCATCTAGGGTATGGCTACAAACTTCAGGATGAAACTGACAGGAGTATGCGTTCTCACCAAGCTGCATAACATGGTTTTGGCAATGCTCTGAGGTTGCTAGGATTATAGCATTCTTCGGTGCCTCTATAACCTCCACTAAATGAGCATTTACCCACTTTTCTGAATCTTTAAGGTTTTTAAGTAGTGGATGATTCAATCCTTCTTCGGTAGGCTCAATTTCAAATAGGCCTACCTCGTATCGTCCAGTATCGATAGCTTTACCTCCCATCGCAACTGCAAGCAACTGATGGCCAAGACATATTCCTAAAAATGGCATTTTAAGATCTTCTACTGCATATCTAATTGCTTTTTTCTCTTCAATCAGCCAGGGATATTTATCTTCCTCCCAAACATTCATAGAACCACCCATTACCCAGAGACCATCAAAGTCTTTTAAATCAGGAATTTTGTCTCCTGCATGAAGATCAATTTCAATAAAGTTAACGTTCTGACTCTCTGCAAAATCACGAAAAATGCCTGGGTTTTGTGAGGGCATATGTTTGAACACTAGAATATTCTTTTTAGTCACTCTTCCCTTCTCTAAATTAATAAATATTATTATGCTAAAAATTCACTTAAACACTACTAAAAAAATTCATATCAGCATGAATTCAGTTGTGAGAGACTTTGTTATTCTGAAAACCCATGTATTGATTCAATTCAGAAACCATTATTAATAAAAAGTGCTATGATAGATTTTTTATAAACCGCTATTTAATTAATAATAGTAGTTATTACAAGGCTTTTGGTATGCAAATTGAGAATTTACAACTCGGAAATATCTATTCAAATGAGGAGATTCGTTCAACTTTCGGCTGCTCATTACAGTCCGGAATGAATAAATCCAATAGCACCAACACGCTCGTTTTAATTATTAACCATATCAAGTCTATCTATCACGATAGATGGTTTAATAATAAGGTCCATCATATAGGCAAGGGGCAGATAGGTGATCAAGAGATGACACGGGAAAACAAAACCCTCTCTGAATCAAAGGCTAATGGTGTTGTTCCTCATCTCTTTGAAGTATTCAAAGCAGGAGAATACATTTATCGTGGACAGGTTCATTTGTATGATAAACCTTATCAAAAGCAACAGCCGGATAAAAATGGTGACTCTAGACTTGTGTGGGTCTTCCCACTCAAGTTCAATAATAATTCAAGGCCAATCAATCATTCTGAAATTGAAAATGTTTTTAAAACTCAATTTAAAAAATCTCAAAAACTTAGTAATAAAGAATTGGAAAGTAAAGCAAACAACTTGCCAGATATACTCGGTTTTAGAGAGGTCGCAACTATTCGTCATCAAAGAAATCCTTACGTTGTTTCTTATACATTAAGGAGAGCCAATGGAGTCTGTGAACTATGTGAACAGCCAGCACCCTTTAACGAACCTAATGGGGAACCTTACCTAGAGGTACATCATGTTAAACATTTAGAGGATGATGGCGAAGATATGACAGAAAATGCAGTAGCATTGTGCCCAAACTGTCACCGTATGATGCACTCACTTAATCGAAAAAGTGATATTGACATATTGATTCTTGCCAACAAAATAAAGAAAATTTAATCTACCTATTTAGGTTATTTAAGCTTCGCAAAAAAGCCTGCTCAGCAACGAATAACCACTCTCTTGGTTTTTGATTTTCAGTGATGTATCTAGCAAGGACATAGATGTCTTCAGGATTAGTCGAAATCAACTCCTCAGCATCATTAGATGAATGGATAGACAACTCTTTATTTAATGTAAGATTAGATAAAGCTTCCGCAGGATCTTTCAAATTCCACTTCGAAGCATGCTCTGTTACTGAATCCCTGAAATCCTCAATTGATGAATAGTTAAAGCGATAACAGTCAATTTCAGAAAACTTACACGACAAATCATCTGAAATAATCGAGCAAGAACTGACTATCATCATTAAGAGAATCAGAAATTTGTTTTTGAGTTTATAAAGCGATAGCATAAGAGAGCTCTGTTTCTATTGAAGAGTCATTAGGATTGCTTGCAAAACCCAGCTTAAGATCTTTATAGTCCATACCAATATAACTTGAATGTAGCCTATTTGAATTATCACTATGATTTAAATTATTTGTAATAATATGTTTAACTGAAAAAGCTAAATTTTCATTTAAGTCTTTGCGATAAGATAGTCCATAATTTAATTGCCTTGATGAAGAGTCTAGGTCAATATTTTTGATAGTTTGATTTATATTTCTATTAGAATCAGCCAAGCTTGCAGTTTTGATTGCTATTGAGCCGCTATCAACTCGATTAGGTTGATTAACAAATATAGATAGTTGGTCATCATTTGATAAATTTCTCATATCAGCAACCAACGCAATACTAGAGGATTTAACATCTCTCGCTGAATCAACTAAGCTATTACTAGGACTCGTCATGTTTGTATTTGCATGGGTTACTATGCCTGTCAAGGAGAAATTATCAAGAAGGTGTTTTTGTGCTTTAAGTGCAGTAAAGGTTGTAGTCGATTTAGCACCGTCAAGAGAAAAGGCATTAGACCCTATAGAGCCAAGTAGACTATCATTTTCTTGACTAAGACCAGTCATTAAGGTGACAGATTGGCTCTGAGGGTTTCCATACTCTAGTGAACTCACAAGACTTTTTTTAGATCCAATTTTTTGACCATTATTAAACTCAATAGGCATTGTTGCACCAACTAATAAACGGGCATTAGATATATTAAAAGTACCCCCTATACCTAGTCCACCTTCATTAGAATCTAGATATGGGGTATGGTAACTTTGTAAGTTAGGTGATGAGTAACTATTTGAATCAAAGAAGCTCTGAATAGGTATTGCACTTAATCCGATTGATATTCCTTGATTTAGATTTAAAGAGTCTTTAGTTTTCAATGAATTATCAATAGGATTTGTAAGACTCTTAAGCTCTTCTGAGAGATTAAATTTAGGCTTATTATTTGACATTAAATTAACATGGTAACTCATGTCATACTCGAAGCCACCACCCAAATCATCGTAAGTATATCCTACCTCTCCAATCAAGCCCTTTTGAAGAGAGTCACCTAAAGAGTTTGAGGTTAACAGTTTAGAATTTCCAAGTTGATAAGATTCACTACCATCTGAAGAATCTCCCGTATAAATCCTTGTATAGGCTGAAGAAGTGATAGGATTTAGAGCTGCATAAATATCCAATATACCGTGTCCAAACTCATCGTCATATCCATGAGAGACNCCATTACCAAAAGTNACTGCTGCGTCATGAGAAAAGAAAGTATTATCAGCTGATGCA
>JGI26111J50215_1000128_pt1 | contig 15611 bp, 13 predicted proteins | sample AOAMet1_04_M0_20_2_FD_50215 | JGI IMG/M metagenome (IMG submission 50215) | reverse complement strand
TTTCAATAGCTATTACGTTAGCTCCCATTATATTGTTTCCGTAAGCATCGGATATTTTTCCCTCGAATCTTACCTGTGAATAGGTGATTACAAAAGAAAATAATAATATAATTGATAATATTTTTTTCATAAAATTTTTGATTAAATCTAGATTACCTTCTTATTCTAACAGCTCCTCCTCTGTTTCCACCACCTCGTTGATATCTCTCCCTCATTTCCTTGGCTTTATCTTCCTGAATTATTAAAAACTCAGAATTTGATACGACTTTTCCCTTGTTAGGTTCTTTAAGTTTTATTTTTTCTTCTGGATTTAATACAACTTTTGTACAAATCATTACTCTGTTGTCATCACCAATTTCTAATATTAAACCAGGCAATCCACCATACATCGCTGGACCAGTTGAAACAGGAATTTCAGGTGTGAACCAAGCTACCATAGTTACTAATTTAGTTTTAGGTAAGGCAGGATTATTCTGTTCATCATTTGAGTTTTGTCCTCTATTTCTACTAAAACTCATAACTCTATCCTCTACTTCTTTGGTATATGTAGCTTTGTAGGCATTATATTTTCCAATTTTTTTAGTTTCACCTGTCATAACCCATTTTGTAGGCGTAATACTGTCTTTAATTAAAAACACTTTTCCAAATAACTCTCTTTTATTTGTGTAAGTTTTTTCTTGAATATTCTTAAAAATATCACCCTGCGCAGGTCCAGTAACAAATTGCATCCAATTAAAACCACCACCACCAGATCCACCAGCATCTAAGGTTACTTCTTCCTTGAAATATGAAGATTTACTGTCAAAATCTAAAATATAGTTTTTTTCTAAAGCAGTTTTCATTCTTGCTTTCATATATTTTTGTCTTTCAGGAGACATGTTTTTCATCCAGTCCATATTAACAGTACTTTTTGACATATAATAAGCCTTACCAAGGAACTCTTGCGAGTAGCCCTCAAAACTTAAAAACATTAGAAGAAGAATTAGTTTTTTCATAATTTTAATTTTATATAATCTTTACGACAATAAATAGACAACAATTAAGCCATAAAGTTTAATTGTATTAATTTATATCAAATATAAATTATAAATTAGAGGTCTTTGTTCAAACTTAAATATAAATTATGCATATAGCCATCGCAGGAAATATAGGTGCCGGAAAAACTACTTTAACAAAATTATTAGCTAAAAAATACAAATTTGAAGGTCATTATGAAGACGTATTAAAAAACCCCTACTTAGATGATTTTTATGATCAGATGGAAAGGTGGTCATTTAATCTTCAAATTTACTTTTTAAACAGTAGGTTTCGTCAGATATTAGAATTTAACGAAAATGGTAAAAACATTATTCAAGACAGAACAATCTATGAGGATGCTTTTATTTTTGCTCCGAACTTAAAAGCTATGGGTCTTATGACTAACAGAGATTTTGAAAATTATAAATCCATTTTCAATCTAATGGAATCTTTCGTTAAAGGGCCTGATTTATTGATTTATCTTAGAAGTGAAATTCCAAATCTAGTTGATCAAATACACAAAAGAGGGAGAGATTACGAGAGTTCAATAAGCATTGATTACCTAAGTAGATTAAACGAAAGGTATGAGGCCTGGATTCAAACTTATGATAAAGGTAAATTACTTATTATTGATGTTGACGATTTGGATTTTGTTAAAAACAAAAAAGACCTTCAAACAATTATCGATAAAATCGATCAAAGCTTAGAAGGTCTTTAAAATATACTTCTTTAATATACTTATTTCTTATTAATTTGTCCCATAGCTGCAATACCTCTTTTGTCAGCTTCAGACATAACTTTATCTTTTGTTCCAGATATAAATTCAGACTTTTTTGTAGCACCATTAACTCCATTTTCTTCAGTTGTTACAGTCATAGTCCAAACATCATTATCTGATTCAATAATTACTTCTTTTTTAATTTCATGATCAGCAGAAGCATGATCAGAGTCCAGCGAATGTCCACCTAAAATCGGAGCAATAACAAGACCAATTAAACAAGTAAGTTTTATTAAAATATTCATTGAAGGTCCAGAAGTATCTTTAAACGGATCTCCTACAGTATCTCCAGTTACAGCAGCCTTGTGAGCGTCAGAACCTTTATAAGTCATTTCACCATTAATTTCAACACCAGCCTCAAATGATTTCTTTGCATTATCCCATGCACCACCTGCATTGTTTTGAAATATAGCCCATAATACACCACTTACAGTTACACCAGCCATATATCCACCAAGCATTTCAGCAATTGCTAAATTATCCATTCCAAAAATCATTGGAACAAAAGCAATTAACAATGGAAACCCTATAGTTAACACTCCAGGAAGCATCATTTCTTTTAAAGAAGCTTGAGTTGAAATAGCAACACATTTATCGTATTCTGGTTTTCCAGTACCCTCCATAATTCCTGGAATGTCTTTAAATTGTCTTCTACTTCCTGTACCATTTCCATTGCAGCTTTTCCTACAGCATTCATAGCTAAAGCAGAAAAAACAACAGGAACCATACCTCCAACAAATAACATTGCTAAAACCGGAGCTTTAAAAATGTTAATACCATCTATTCCAGTAAATGTAACGTAAGCTGCAAATAAAGCTAATGATGTTAATGCAGCAGAAGCAATAGCAAATCCTTTTCCAGTTGCAGCAGTAGTATTACCTACAGAATCTAAGATGTCTGTTCTTTCTCTTACAATAGGATCTTGTTCACTCATTTCAGCAATACCACCTGCATTATCAGAAATTGGACCAAAAGCATCAATTGCTAATTGCATAGCTGTAGTTGCCATCATTGCAGAAGCAGCTAAAGCAACACCATAAAAACCAGCAAAGAAATAAGAAGCCCAAATTGCACCTGCAAATAAAAGTACAGATGGAAATGTAGAAATCATCCCAGTTGCTAAACCAGCAATAATATTAGTTCCAGCTCCAGTGCTTGATTGTTGTACAATTTTTAAAATTGGACTTTTTCCAAGACCAGTATAATATTCAGTCACAGAAGAAATTACAGCTCCAACAACTAGTCCTACTAGGGTTGCGTAAAACACACTCATGGATGAAATTTCTTTTAATCCTTCACCAAAAAATTCCATTTTCATAGTTTCAGGAAGCATCCAGTCACATAGTATATAACAAGAAATAGCTACTAAGCAATTGAAGTCCAGTTACCTTTATTAAGAGCAGTCATTACTTCATTTTCTTTAGCATCGTTAGATTTTATACTTACTAGTAATGTTCCAATTATTGAAATGATTATCCCAGCACCAGCAATAGCAATTGGAAGTAATATGGGGCCTATACCACCAAAAGCATCAGAAATAACACCTCCCATATCTTTAATAACATAATTACCAAGAACCATCGCTGCAAGTACAGTAGCAACGTAAGAACCAAATAAATCAGCCCCCATTCCCGCAACATCACCTACATTATCTCCAACATTATCAGCAATAGTAGCTGGGTTTCTAGGATCATCTTCAGGAATTCCAGCCTCAACCTTACCAACTAAATCAGCACCAACGTCTGCAGCTTTAGTGTAAATTCCACCACCTACTCTTGCAAATAAAGCAATCGATTCAGCTCCAAGAGAGAATCCTGCCAATGTTTCTAAAACAATTGTCATGTCTTCAGTACTAGTCCAAACACCATCCATAAAGAAATTAAAAAATAAAATGAAAAATGCTGTCAGTCCAAGTACCGCTAATCCGGCAACACCCAGTCCCATAACAGTTCCTCCTCCAAATGATATTTTTAATGCAGTTGGCAAACTTGTTCTAGCCGCTTGAGTTGTTCTAACGTTAGTTTTTGTTGCAATTTTCATTCCCATATTTCCAGCCCATGCAGAGAAAAATGCTCCAAAAACAAAAGCAATAACAATAAGCCAATGCGTAGTTGGCACTATAACTGAAACACCAGCTAAAGCTAAACTGACAACAAGAACAAATACTGCTAAAAGTTTATATTCTGCATTTAAAAAAGCTAATGCTCCCTCATATATGTGATCTGAAATTTCTTTCATTTTTCCATCACCAGCATCTTGTTTCATTACCCAAGATTTCTTGTAAAGCATGTAAGCTAATCCAATTGAAGCCAGGATTATAGGCATGTAAATTGCTAAAGATTCCATATTATATATTAATTTTATTAAATTTTAATTTTGATCGCAAAAGTAGTCAAATAGGGTGAATTACAAAATTGATTTTTATTTATACATTACCTTCTTAATAGATTTGATAACATCATCACTATTTGGTAGCCATTCTGCAAGTAAAACCGGAGAGTATGGCGCAGGTGTATCCGCAGTATTTATTTTTTCAATTGGAGCGTCTAAATAATCAAAAATTTGATTTTGCACTTGGTAAGTTATTTCGGTTGATATATTACCAAAAGGCCACGATTCTTCTAAAATAACTAATCTATTAGTTTTTTTAACTGATTCTAAAATGGTATCCATATCAAGTGGTCTTATCGTTCTAAGGTCAATTAATTCAACTTCAATTCCTTCATCTTTAAGTTTATCAACCGCTATTTGTGCTTGTTTTAATATTTTTCCAAAAGAAACAAGAGTTACATCTTTTCCTGTAATTTTCACTTCAGCTTTGCCAATAGGAATCAAATATTCTTCCTCTGGAACTTCACCTTTATCTCCATACATTTGTTCTGACTCCATAAATATAACAGGATCATTATCTCTAATTGCTGATTTTAATAAACCCTTAGCATCATACGGATTTGAAGGGACAATTACCTTAAGTCCAGGGCAGTTTGCGTACCAACTTTCAAAAGCTTGAGAATGAGTGGCAGCTAATTGACCCGCTGAACCAGTTGGTCCTCGAAAAACAATGGGACAAGGAAACTGACCTCCTGACATTTGTCTAATTTTTGCAGCATTATTTATAATTTGATCAATACCAACAAGTGCAAAATTGAATGTCATGAATTCAATTATTGGTCTATTACCAGTCATAGTAGATCCAACTCCAATTCCAGCAAATCCAAGCTCAGAGATTGGAGTGTCAATCACTCTTTTATCACCAAATTCATCCAACATTCCCTTAGAAGCTTTGTAGGCACCGTTGTATTCAGCTACCTCTTCTCCCATTAAAAAAATTGACTGATCTAGTCTCATTTCCTCTGACATAGCTTCGCAAATTGCCTCTCTAAACTGAATAACTCTCATATTGGATTAAAATTTGGTGCAAAAATATTAAATATTTAAAGATTTTAATGTGTTTATTATTAAAATAAATACTATGCGTGCATAGTATTTTTCTGATTTTTATATATATTTGTTTGATAAATTAATTATTGTTTATGAAAATTTTAGTTTGCATAAGTCATGTTCCTGATACAACTTCCAAAATCAACTTTACTGATGATGATACAAAATTTGACACCCAAGGTGTTCAATTTGTTATTAACCCAAATGACGAATTTGGATTAACTAGAGCCATGTGGTTTAAAGAAAAGCAAGGTGCATCAATTGATGTTATAAATGTTGGAAACTCGTCATCGGAACCAACCTTAAGAAAAGCATTAGCAATTGGGGCAGATAAAGCCATAAGAATAAATTCAGAACCTTTAGATGGATTTTTTGTTGCCAAACAAATTGCAGAATATGTACAAACTAATTCTTACGACTTGATCATTGCTGGAAGAGAATCAATAGACTATAATGGTGCTATGGTTCCAGGACTTGTGGCAGGGTTATTAAAAATGAATTATGTAACCAATTGCACCAAACTAGAAATTGATAATGGAAAAGCTAAGATGGACAGAGAAATTGATGGTGGAAAAGAAACCTTAAGTTGTAGTCTTCCTCTTATTATTGGAGGTCAAAAAGGATTAGTTGAAGAAAGTGATTTAAGGATACCAAACATGAGAGGGATAATGCAAGCTAGACAAAAACCTTTAGAAGTTTTAGAAGCATTTGAATTCTCTTCCAACACTAATACTATCAAGTTTTACAAACCTGAGCCTAAACAAGCTGTGAAACTTGTTTCTGCTGATAATCTAGATGAATTAATTAATCTGCTTCACANAGAAGCAAAAGTTTTATAAAATATGTCTGTACTTACTTATATAGAATCCTCAAACGGAAAAATTAAAAAAAATGGATTTGAACTTGCTTCATATTCATGCGAATTGGCAAAATCATTAAATACAGATGTGGTTGCTTTAACAATTAACGCTGAAGATGTTAATGAATTAAGTANTTATGGTATTAAAAAGATAATTAAAGTTAATAACGAATCTTTAAATAAATTTAGNGCTAGTAGTTTCGCAGATATTATTTCTAAAGTAGCTGACAACACAAGCTCTAGCCACATTGTACTTTGCAGCAGTTTAGATTCTAAATATTTAGCTCCATTATTGGCAGCTGATATTAACGCTGCTTACGTAAATAATGTAATTGGGCTACCAACTAATTTAGAACCATTTACAGTTAAAAGAAGTGCGTTTACAAATAAAGCCTTTAGCGATTCATCTGTGAGTTCNGAAAAAATNATTATAGGACTTTCAAATAATTCATTTGGTTTAGTTGAAAGNTCAGTTTCTNCTGAGATAGAAGAGTTAGATNTCGAAGTACAAAATTCAAATTTAACAGTAGATTCATCTGAAAAAGTATCAGGTCAAATTTCTATTGCAGATGCTGATATTGTTGTTTCAGCAGGAAGAGGAATGAAAGGTCCTGAAAACTGGAATTTAATTGAAGATCTAGCTGATACATTNGGAGCAGCTACTGCATGCTCTAAACCAGTTTCTGACATGGGTTGGAGACCACACAGTGAACACGTTGGTCAAACTGGAAAACCTGTAGCAACCAATTTATATATAGCTATTGGAATTTCTGGTGCAATTCAACACTTAGCCGGCATTAATTCATCTAAAATTAAAGTTGTAATTAATAATGATCCCGAAGCACCCTTTTTTAAAGCTGCTGATTATGGAGTTGTGGGAGACGCCTTTGATGTAGTCCCAAGATTGAATGAAAAACTAAAAGAATTTAAAGCACAAAACTCATAAATTTTTAATATTTTAGAAGTAATTATTTACCCTTCTAATTGAATGAGTTTAATACGTTTAACAATAGATAGAATTTCCTATAGTCAAAACACAAATGGTGCCTATGCATTATTATTGTCTGAAAAAGATGGAAAACGAAAACTTCCTGTTGTTATTGGTGCATTTGAAGCCCAATCTATTGCAGTTGCATTAGAAAAAGAAATTAAACCACCAAGACCTTTAACTCACGATCTATTTAAAAATTTTTCTGACTGCTTTGAAATTAAAATAAAGCAAGTTATTATTCATAAAATTATTGATGGAGTTTTTTTTTCTAGTTTGATTTGTGTGAGAGATAAAATTGAAGAAATTATTGACTCTAGAACCTCTGATGCAATAGCATTAGCAATAAGATTCAATTCTCCAATCTTTACTTATGAAAGTGTTTTAGAAAAAGCAGGCATAATAATAAAAGCTGGAGGAGAAAAGGTAAAAAAAGAGAGCGATAAATCAAAAAAAGTTGATTTAAATAAAATGTCAATTAAACAAATTAAAAATGCAATCGAGGTAGCTGTAAAAAATGAAGATTATGAATTAGCCGCTCAATTGAGAGATAAACTAACTGAAAAAAATGAGTAATTATTTAACAGGATTCCTAAGCAATGAAATTTTACAAAATGAAATAATTCTTAGTCAAGGATTTTCTTTTGAAAGTATTTTTAGAGGAATTATTGGAATGATTTTTCTAATATTTGTTGCCTATATATTTAGTAATAATCGAAAAGCAATAAATTGGAAATCTGNCTTAATTGGATTNTCAACACAATTAATATTAGCCATTCTTGTTTTAAAAGTCGACTTTGTTCAGAAAATCTTTGAATTTTTTGGAAAAATATTTGTTAAAACTTTAGATTTTACAATGGAAGGAAGTAAATTTCTTCTTGGTGACATGGTCAATGTCGAGACTTTCGGCTACGTGTTTTTATTTCAAGTTCTTCCTACAATTATATTCTTTTCAGCATTGACATCTGTTTTATTTTATCTTGGAGTTATTCAAAAAGTTGTAAAAATATTAGCATTAAGCTTAAGTAAACTTTTAAATATTTCAGGTGCTGAAAGCCTAAGTGTAGCTGGAAATATTTTTCTAGGTCAAACCGAAGCTCCATTAATGATTAAGGCTTATTTAGATAAGATGACTAAATCTGAAATTCTTCTAGTTATGATCGGAGGAATGGCAACTGTAGCAGGAGGTGTATTGGCTGCATATATAGGGTTTTTAGGCGGTGAAGATGAAGTTTTAAAACTTTTTTACGCTAAACATTTACTCACTGCATCTGTTATGGCTGCGCCTGGTGCAATTGTAATTTCGAAAATTTTGTTCCCAGAAACAGATACAATTAATAAAGATGTTTCAGTTTCTCAAGATAAAATCGGTTCAAATTTATTAGATGCTATAGCAAATGGTACAACTGAAGGATTAAAATTAGCAGCAAATGTTGGAGCTATGCTTTTGGTATTTATTGCTTTTATAGCAATGATAAATTTTGGATTTGAAAAAGTTGGGGCTATNTCTGGATTAAATTATTGGATAAGTGATAATACCACCTACCAATTCCTTTCAATAGAATTTATTTTGGGCTATACTTTTTCACCTGTAATGTGGATAATCGGAGTCGCGAAAGANGATATGGCTTTAATGGGTCAACTTTTAGGAATAAAGTTAGCAGTGAGTGAATTTATTGGATACATGCAATTAGCCGAACTTAAGGATATTTCTAATATGGTCCATTTGCAATACGAAAAATCGATAATAATGGCCACCTACATGTTGTGTGGATTTGCCAACTTTGCTTCTATTGGAATTCAAATAGGAGGAATTGGATCTTTAGCTCCTAATCAAAGAACAAATTTATCAAAATTTGGAATGATTGCGGTTCTTGGTGGTACTTTAGCTTCACTATTATCTGCCACTATCGCTGGAATGATAATTGGTTAATATTTTTTAATAAGTTAAAGGATATTTTTATGCTCAATTTTAGTTAATTTATATTTTTAAATTCTTATTTATTTTAAATGAAACAATATTTAGACTTAGTTAAGCACGTTCTAGAAAATGGTAATGAAAAATCCGACAGAACTGGTACCGGAACAAAAAGTGTATTTGGTTATCAAATGCGTTTTGATTTATCAAAGGGATTTCCAATGATCACAACAAAGAAAGTTCATTTGAAATCAATAGTTCATGAACTATTATGGTTTATAAAAGGTGAAACTAATATTGAATATTTAAAAAACAATGGTGTTAAAATTTGGGATGCTTGGGCTGATTCTAATGGTGATTTAGGTCCTGTTTATGGACACCAGTGGAGAAATTGGAACAGTGATGGAATTGATCAAGTCTCTGATGTTATTAATACTTTAAAGCAAAATCCAGACAGTCGGAGAATGCTTATAACGGCGTGGAATCCAGGTGTTCTTCCAGACACAAAAGAAAGTTTTGAAGAAAATGTCAAAAAAGGTAAAGCAGCATTACCACCTTGTCATGCTTTTTTTCAATTTTACGTACACAATAATAAATTGTCTTGTCAACTTTATCAAAGAAGTGCTGATATATTTTTAGGTGTTCCGTTCAATATCGCCTCTTATGCTTTACTCACTGAAATGATTGCTCATGTTTGTGGTTATGAAACAGGAGATTTTATTCACACATTTGGAGATGCACACATATACAATAATCATGTCGAACAATTAAATCTTCAACTTTCAAGAGAACCAAGAAACTTACCTAAATTAAAAATATTAAATAAAATCAATAATATAAATGATTTTAAATTTGAAGATTTTGAGATAAGCGACTACAATCCACATCCTCACATTAAAGGTAAAGTAGCTGTTTAATTTGACAAAAACATTCTTTTTGGTATGTTAATTTTTTGTATTTCCTCAGTAAATTTCAATTTTATAGAAAAATATTTAATAATAATTACCCATAATTTAATATCTTATGTTTTTTTTTAGAAAACATGTGTTATCGGCATGCAATTTGATAAATAATTTATAAAAACAATATTTTGAAATTTAATAAACAAATTACTTTTTTTTCATTAGTATTTATTTTTGTTGTTGGACTTACTAATTATGATAATATTTTGTATTCATATAAAAGGTCTGTTCACAAAAATAATTTAGAAAATAGTTCAATCAAATCAACTTATAAGTTGAACAAATCAGAAAGAAAAAAAATTAGCCTTCCACCCAACCAATATCAAGAAAAAATGTGGGAACTTTCAATGAATCCAATGACTGGTAAAACAGAAATTAGTAGTTTATTTGAAACCCAATATAAATTAAACAAGTCACAAGAATCCTTAGTTAAAAGCTTTAGTGTTCCTGGCGAATCTGAAGAAATGAAATGGGTTAGTAGAGGACCTAACAATGTTGGTGGAAGAACTAAAGGATTAATGTTCGATCCAAATGATGAAAATGATGAAACTGTATTTGCTGGAGGAGTTAGCGGTGGTCTATTTAAAAACACAAACATTTCAGATGGAAATTCATCAGAATGGATACATATCAAAGGAATTCCAGAAAATATTCCAGTATCATCTATTGTTTACGATCCAAATGATTTAAAAACTTTTTATGTTGGAACCGGAGAATCTTACACAGGTGCAGAAGCATTAGGAAACGGACTTTGGAAATCAAGTGATGCTGGTGAAACATGGACAAATGTTTTTGGAGGTAAATCTGAAACAGAAACTGTTTATAGAAGTAATGGTAATTTTGTTAAGATTAATAATTTAGATTTAGGACCCTACACGTACATAGGCGCAGGTTTTGGTCCCTCTTTAACTTCCACACCAATTACAGCTGATTTGATACTAGCTGACGATGGAGATGATTCTGGAGATATTTCTGATGGAATTGGCGGGTCTAAGCACGATGCATGTCAAACAATTTCAAATGGATCTGAAATAAATGGTAAAATTGCTCTTATTGAAAGAGGAGATTGTTCATTTGTTGATAAAGTTAGAAGAGCTCAACAAGTCGGTGCAATTGCCGTAATAGTAATGAACAGAAACGATGGAAGTCAAGAAAATTGGAGTTCAGCTCCAATTACAATGGGAGGAAGTAACTTTGAAGACATTTCAATTCCCTCTGTCATGATATCATCTACAGACGGGAATAGATTAAAGTCAAGATTATCGAACAGTGAGACTGTTAATGTTTCATTATCACTTGAAACATTAGCCTCAGCAGGAAGAACAGTAAGCCCTGGTATTTTTTACATAAATGATGTAGTAGTTAGAGATAATAACGGAACATCTGAGGTTATTATAGCAGCTGGAGTTTCTTCTCACAGAGACGATACAAACCATCTCTTTGGAGTTGATGATTATGGCATTTGGAAATCAACAGACAGTGCCTCGTCTTGGGATAAGGTTCCATTCAACATTGACGGGTCTGCTTATTCTTATCAGCCAATGGATTTAGAACTTGCTCCTGATAATAAGTTATGGGCTTCAACAACCAGAAATCACAGAGGTTCAGGTGGAGGAACTATTTTAGTCGCTAATTCGGATATAACAGCATTTAGTGTTAAACATACTATTACATACAATGATGGTGCAGACACAGCGCGAAGAACTGAACTTGAAATTGCTTCAAACGGAGATATTTATGCTTTAGCTGCAGAAAATCCTGTAACAATTATAAAATCTACAAATCAATTTGCTACCGCACCTACTCCACTTACATTACCTAATGATGCCGATGGAAACATTGAAGCTGATGATTTTACTAGAGGGCAATCTTTTTATGATTTGATGATAGAATCTGATCCTAACAACCCTGAAACCATATTTGCAGGTGGTATTGATTTGTTTAAATCCACAACCGGTGCGGAAAACGCAACAGCAAATCCATGGGAGCAATTCACGCATTGGTACAATGGTTTTGGTCAACAATTTGCTCATGCTGATCAGCACAACATGGCTTTTGGAAATTACGATTCTTCTAAAAAAATATTTGGAAACGATGGTGGTATTTATTTTAGTCAATCCAATGGATCAGCTGAAGAAATATCTTCAAGAAATTTTAACTATGTAACTTCTCAATTTTATACTATTGGAGTTGCTCCGTCTGAAATGTTTAAAGATTTAAATAAACAAATTACTGGAAGAGATCTTTCTAGTTGGACTACAAGAAATAAGGTTGTCACAGGAATGACAGATGTTTTTCTTGCAGGTGCTCAAGATAATGGAACTCAATTTCAAACTGATAGAGAAAATAAAATAACATCAAGTATTGATGTTTCTGGTGGAGATGGAGCAGCTTCAATGTTCTCTCAAAATTTAGACAAACCTTATTTTATTGCAAATTATGTATATAACAATTCTGTAGAAGCTTATGATTTTAAAAGTGATAGCAATTTTAACATTAACAACGAAAGTGGCAGTAATGGAGATTTTATTAATGTTCAAGCATTAGATTCAAATTATGGAATTATTTACTCTAATTATACTGGTTCAAATTTTGAAATAAAAGCTTATTACGATTGGGATAACTTCGCTGAAGCAGATAAAAATACTAACGCACCAAGTCGAACACTTCAAAGCGGAATGATGACTGCAAATGTTTCTGCGCTAACAGTTTCTCCTCACACAACAAACTCATCTACTTTAATGATAGGTTTAGAAAACGGAGTAGTAATTAAAGCAGAAAATGCAAATACTGCAAGTCCAGTTTATACAAATATTACAGGAAATCAGTTTCTTGGAAGTGTTTCTGATATTGAGTTTGGTCTTTCAGAAAATGAAATTTTTGTTACTTTCCATAATTATGCTGTTAAAAATATATTTTATTCTAATGACGGAGGAGAAACGTGGTCAAATAAAGAAGGTGATGTAAACAATGGTGGTCTTCCGGATATTCCTGTAAGAGCAATTTTACAAAATCCAATTGTATTAAGTGAAGTAATAGTTGGAACTGATTTAGGGGTTTGGTATACCAAAAACTTTAACGATGAGTCTCCTAAATGGAATTCTGCTTTTAATGGAATGAGTAATGTAAGAGTTACTGATCTTGATATGAGAGATGACTATAAAGTATTTGCTTCCACATATGGAAGAGGAGTTTTTTCATCTTATTTTTCATCAGACGGCCCATTATTACAATTAAGCACACCTGAAGCAAAGTTGACCGTTGGCCAAGGTGAGACTGGCTCTTTTGTCGTGAAACACAGAGTTTTTTCAAATTATGATTTTGAAACTACATTTTCTGTAGACGGTCTCCCTGAAAATAGTAGTTTGTCTTACTCACCGTCAAACCCAGTCACAATTAATAGTGATGGCGAGCTTACAATTGAAGTAACTGTATCCAATGATGCAGAAGCTAAAAGTTACCCATTAATAATTAATGCTAATGCAGCTGGACAAACTATTGAATCTGTTGGAATTAATCTAGAAGTACTTTCAAACGATTACGATAATGATGGAATTAAAAATAGTGAAGATAATTGTGAAAATACTTACAATCCTGAACAAGAAGATTATGATGGAGATGATATTGGAGATGTTTGTGATCCAAATCCAGTTCCCAACGATACATTCACTTTGTTTTACACAGACGAAGTATGTAGGTCATCAAACAATGGATTAATAGATCTTACAATAAAAGGAGATTTCGAAACACCATTCACAGTTTCTATAACTAGTAATTTAAGTGGGTTTAATTTTACACCTGAAATAATTGACGCTAAAACCTGGCAATTGTCTGGCTTACAAGCTGCAAACTACGAGCTTTGTTTAACCAATGATAGTTTCCCGAATTACAAACAGTGTTACAATCTTAATATTGAAGAACCCGTAGATTTAAGTGTTTTAACTAGTATCAATAGAGACGATAGACAGGTCTTACTAAATCTTGCAGGAAGTGAAAGTTATAATATAATACTTAACGGAGCTTTAATTAAAACTACACAAAGTAGTATAGACTTACCGTTAGAGGCTGGATTTAATACAATTAAAGTAACAACTAACTTAGAATGTCAAGGTGTTTTCGAGGAGACAATATTTATTTCCGAAGATATTTTATTTAGTCCTAACCCAGCTGATGATTCATCTAAGCTTTGGGTTGGAGGTAATGATGATAATATCAATATGACTTTATTTGATATTTCTGGAAGAGTTATATGGACAAAAGATGACAAAGTTCCTTATAACAGATCTGTAAGTGTACCTTTTTCTAATATGAAATCGGGCGTTTACATATTACAAGTCGATTCAAAAACAGTAAATAAATCAATAAAAGTAATTAGAGAGTAATGAAAAAAAATTTATTATCTACAGTATATTTTATAAGCATTTTATTAATCTCATGCGGCGGAAGTGCAGAAGGAGAAGGAGGCGGAGGTGGTCCGGTTGATCCACCACCTACNCCACAAAAACCTTCAAAAGCCGTTCTAAGCAAGCCTGCTAATAATACAGAATGTTTAGAAGTTGATGCAGTAAAATTCGAATGGAACTCATCCGAAAACACTACTTCATATACAATTAATATTAAAAATTTACTTACCAGCGAAATAATCACTAATACGACTACCTCAACTTCTGTTGAGATTACTTTAACAAAAGGATTTCCATATTCTTGGCAAGTTATTTCAACCAACGCAACAAGTTTTGTAGCGGAAAGTGATAAATGGAAATTTTATTTATCAGGTGAAGCATTAAAAAATCATGCGCCATTTCCAGCTGAAATTTTAACACCTAAACCTGGATCATCTGTTAGTTCTGGTAGTGTGTCGTTGTCTTGGTCATTTTCAGATATTGATGCTAATGACACTCATAGCTTTGACTTATTTCTAGATCAAGACCAAGATAGTCCGGCTACAAAAAAAATTATTTCTAATTATGGTGCTAGAAAAAGAACTGTTTCTTTAAACACACCTGGGGTATATTATTGGAGAGTAGTCACTAAAGATAATCACGGAACGTCTTCGGATTCTGGAATATCAACTTTTACTGTATTAGAATAAGTTTACACAAGAGATAAAAAATAGTCTATCTCCTTTTAGTATTATAAAAATTAATACTAATTCTTATTCCATCTCCGCGCTGAGAACATATCACGTTTTTTGAAAGAAGTTGTTGATATAATTTATTGTCACCCTTGATATTAAAAATATTTGAATGTGTGGATCTTTTAATGATTTTAGAAGTCAGTAATTTTTTTCTTTTAAGTTTTTCTAAAGTATAAATTGAAAGTGAATTAATTTTTTTTTCTATTTCATCTAATCCGAAATCTGAGATCTTTTTTAAAGAAAAAAGNAAACTGCCAAAATTTAAAGTGTCGTGATGTCCAGGCTCAAATAAATTCACAAAATGTTTTTCAGAAATTTCAAAATGGGACTTTTGATATTTTTTATTAAATGAAACAAAACCATTTCCATATCCGCCTAACATCCATTTGTAACCGCTACTAATTAAAACATCTATTTCTGAATCTTGAAAATTAAAAAACTGCGTTCCACAAAACTGAGTTCCATCAGCAATAATCAAAATTTGGGGAAAGTCTTTTTTAATTTGTTTAAT
>JGI26111J50215_1000089_pt1 | contig 18334 bp, 17 predicted proteins | sample AOAMet1_04_M0_20_2_FD_50215 | JGI IMG/M metagenome (IMG submission 50215) | reverse complement strand
ACTCTTTTTCATTACATCAGTTGCCCATTTGAATCGATATCTAAATTATACATACATCTATTTTATTAAAAATTAGAAGTGTTAAAAACGATTATTTCCCTTTCCATTTAGGGCTGCGCTTCTCAGAAAAGGCAATTGGACCTTCTTTAGCGTCATCAGATCTTAGCATCTTTTGGTAAGGCGTAATTGATCCTGAGCGCATAACTTCGTAGGCAGTTTCCAATTCCATATGCTCAGTTTCTCTAACAACAGACTTTATTGCTGCCAAAGAAAGGGGGGCAGACTTAGCAATTTGATGTGCCCACTCTATGGCTGTATTTTGTAATTCATCTAAGGGGCAACTGTGGTTCACTAAACCATAATGTTTAGCTTCATCAATTGCCATTCTGCGACCAGTCATAAGCATCTCCATAGCAATCGATCTGGGCAAGCGACGGGGCAACCTTAATACCCCTCCACTGTCTGGAATAATACCTAGGGTGGCCTCAGGAACAAAAAACTCTGCTGATTCTGCAGCGATAATAAGGTCAGCAGCAAGCGCCAGTTCAAATCCGCCTCCAACCGCTAAGCCATTAACAGCTGCAATAACTGGCTTATTAAGATCCCATAATTCTGTAAGCCCAGCAAAACCACCAAGCCCAAAGTCAGAATCAACCGCCTCCCCCTCAGATGCTGCCTTTAAGTCCCATCCACCACAAAAAAAACGCTCTCCTGCTCCAATAATAATAGCCACACGCAAATCATCATTGTCTCTAAAATCAACAAATGCATCGCCAAGTGCGTGACTTGTTATTGCATCAATCGCATTTGCTTTAGGGCGATCAAGTGTAATTAGCAGCACTTCATCATAAACCTTACAAGTAACACTTTTATTCATAAACTTTCCTCAATAAAAGATTATTTTAATAACGCTAGTTTAACTTAACCAAGGCATCTACTGCAATTGCACCGTCACCTTTAGTCATTACCAGTAGTGGATTAATATCTAATTCAATTACGTCACTTGAAGTAATCAAATCAACAACTGACATTACAACATCAATGACAGCATCAATATCTGCAGATGACTTTCCGCGATATCCTTGAAGCATTGGATAAACTTTTAGCTTTGATAGTGCAACTAAGGCGTCTTCCCGTAACTGGAAGTAACAAAGGAATACTATCACTTAATAATTCAACTAAAACTCCTCCACTCCCAATGACTATATATTTTCCAAAAGTAGGGTCATAATTAACACCAATTATCAATTCAGAAATTGCACCTGCAATCATTTGTTCAATCAGTAGCGTTGGTCCAATTTTCATTAGATCTTCGCAAGCCTTGTTGAGCGTTTCAGGATTTTCAATATTAACTCTCACTGCGCCTTTTTCGCTCTTATGAACTAAATCCGTACTTGAAACTTTTAGAGTGACTGGGTAGCTTAATTGTTGAGCTACTTTCAATGCCTCTTTAGAGCTGGAAATTAATTTTCCATGGGGGACAGAAATACCATATTTTTTTATTAACTCCTTGCCCTCAAATTCAGTCAAAGCCTTGTTATTAGTTTTAATGGATGGAGGACTAATAACCTTTAAAGATGGTATTGAACTGTTATTAAATGACTGCCCAATCCTATAAGAATGATGGAGCGCCTTAAGACAAAGGTCTAAGCCAATCATTGGTGCAACACCATATTTTAGGCATTCATCAATAATCCTCTTAGGCATACAATCTGCGATCGATGCTAGAATGATAGCTTTTTGACCTGTATCTGCAACAGCATCACACAACGCTAAGAAAGTGGTATCCCAATCCTGCTGTTCGGATTCTTCAGTTTTTGGCCAATCCAATAACAACATTGTTGCAGCAAACCCTCCACTTATCATTTGTTTGAAGCATGCCGAAGTTCGCTGACGATCTCCCCACACAAAGGTATGGTAATCTAAAGGGTTATCNACTTCTACATACTCATTCAGTGTATCTTTCACTCTTTGCTTGTGAGCCTTATCAAGACTTGGAAAACTTATATCTAATCCATCAATCAAGTCNGCCATCATTCCAGCCTCNCCACCTGAACAACTCATTGATGCAACTCCATTATGANTGATTGGACCAAAGATACTAAGCAACTTTAAGGTTTCAAGAAACTCTGGAACTGTATCAACCCTGGCAATACCTAGACGCTNAAAGAAGACACTATATAGCTGATCTGATCCTGTCAATGAACTCGTATGAGTAAGTGCAATCTGAGCAGAGGAGACTGTACGACCAGATTTAATTGCTACAATCGGAATCTTTTTACGAAGCGCTCTTCGCGCTGCATCATCAAACATCTCAATATCGTTAATGCCCTCTACATGAAGACCTATTGCGTTTACTCGATCGTCGTCAAGCATTGAATGAATAATATCTGAAATATTAGTGTTTGTCTGATTACCAAGAGTGAACATGTAGGCTATAGGAAGTCCAACAGACTGCATTGTCATATTAAGACCTATATTGCCACTTTGAGTAATGATTGCGACACCTTTTTTAATGACCTCACAGCCTTGAACATCTGGCCACAAAGCAACGCCATCTAAACTATTAATAAAGCCATAACAGTTGGTCCAATCAGTGGCATTCCATCTGCAGCCTCAATTAGTCTTTGGTTCCTTATAACTCCAGCTTCTCCAACCTCTCCAAAACCTGAAGCATACAAAACTGCTCCGCCCGCTCCAATTGACTTTAAATCAGCAACTATGTCTATAGCAGACTCAGCGTTGACAGCAATAAAGGTTGCATCTGGAGCCTCAGGAAGATCTTTAATATTCGTATAGCAGTCAATACCTTCAATAGAATCTCGAGTTGGATGAATAGCCCATATTTTCCCTGTAAAACCTAACTTTTGACTCTCTCTAATAGCAAAATCTGCCCCTCGATTGCCGACCACCGCTATAGATTTTGGGGATATGAGGCGACTCAAATTAGTTTTAGTCATAAAGGGATTTATTCGAAGGGTCGTAGCAGAGATCTTGAAATAATATGACGTTGAATTTCGCTAGTTCCATCCCATATTCGCTCAACACGATGATCTCGCCATATTCGCTCTAAAGGAAGCTCGTCCATTAATCCCATCCCACCTAATATTTGTATAGCCTCATCAGAAACCATTGCCAGAGTCTCTGTAGCCTTGAGTTTTGCCATTGCAGCATCGCTATTAGTCATTTCTCCTTTAGTATCTTTCCAGGCAGCTCGTAAAGTTAATAGTTCAGCGGCATGAAGTTCCATAGACATATCAGCCAACTTAAAAGAAACACCTTGAAATTTTCCTATAGTTTGACCGAATTGTTCACGGGTTGCNGCCCACTCTATAGCAATTTGTAATGCTCNCTCTGCTCTNCCAAGACACATAGATGCGACAGATAATCGTGTTGCACCTAACCACTCATTGGCAACATCAAAGCCATGGTCAACTTCCCCAAGTACTTGAGATTTATGGACACGGCAGTTATCAAAATTAAGAATAAAGTTATGATAGCCTCGATGTGAAACGCTGTTGTATCCGGGCTCTACAGAAAAACCAGGGGTTCCAATATCAACCAGAAAACTAGTGATTTTTTTCTTAACACCTCTAGACGTTTCCTCGGATCCTGAAGCAGCAAATAAAATAACAAAATCAGCCATATCAGCATGACTAATAAAATGCTTTGAGCCATTAATTACAAAAAAATCTCCATCCTTCTCGGCCCGACACTGCATTGAACGAACGTCTGAACCTGCATTAGGTTCAGTCATCGCAAGACAGTCAACTTTTTCACCACGAATCGTGGGAATTAAATATTTTTCAATTTGATCACCTTTACATGCCATCAAAATATTACTTGGTCTTGCAACAATGTATTGAAGCCCAAAATTTGCCTTACCTAACTCTTTCTCTAGGAGACATAAGGTTAAAGTATCCAGNCCACCACCGCCATACTCTTCAGGCATATTTGTTGCGTANAGACCAAGCTGGATGGCTTTTTTCTTGATACTTTCCGCTAAAGATTCATCGATATGATTACTTTTTTCAACTTCATCTTCATGAGGATATANCTCCTGCTCGACAAAGTTTTTAACTGAATCAATAATCATCTCTTGTTCATTTGAAAGACCAAAATCCATTTTTCTTCCTATTATTTATTGCAAATATCTAATTTAAATTATTTTTTTGAAACGCTCATCACTCGTCCCTTCTGTTTTGGAAAAGAGATTTGTTGATGATACTCCCAAATCTTTTCAAGTATTTCAGCAACTTCTGGTTCAATTGCACAGGCCTTTGATTCATTCATATCTACATGTATTAACATTTGTTCTGTTGTAGCTAAAAGCTCACCACTTATAGAATGCCACATTTGATGAAAAAAATGTAGACGCTTTTGATCTAAGCCAAGTATTTGAGTCGTAAAGCTTAAAGGTTCACCCCTTGACACTTCTAAGTAATAATTTATATGGGTCTCAACTGTATAGAAAGATTTACCTTTAGATCGGTAATCTTCATTAATACCAATATAGCGAAAAAGGGCATCTGAGGCATCGCCAAAGGCATAGAGATAAAATGACTCACTCATGTGCCCATTGTAGTCAATCCAATCAGAATGAACTTCTGATTGGTAAAGAGACAAGGGTTTAGTTAAATCATCATTTAAAGAAAACTTTTTGTATTCTCTATGAAGGTACACCTCATTATCCATATGCCACCAAAATGCTTAATCGAATTATAATATTCTGAGAACTCAATTTATGAGATAAATTGTACATAAAAAAATATTTTTTTAAAACAATCTTCTATATCTTACTAACACTTGATTCAATAAAAAGAAAATGATTCCTTTGATTCACCCAAGAATGAAACTTATATAATATCTATGCCTCTATCGCTAGACCTGAAAAATGCAAAATTCATATCGTAAAGCAAAATTTCTCTTATCTTGCCCTTCTCTAAAGGGTTGTCCAGATGACAATGGCTATGAAGTTATATTTGCAGGTCGCTCTAATGCTGGAAAGTCTAGCGCAATTAATACCCTAACTGAACAAAAAAAATTAGCAAAAGTCAGTCGAACACCTGGGCGCACTCAACATTTAGTTTTTTTCGAATTAGATGAACAGCGAAGACTTGTCGATTTACCTGGTTATGGATATGCTAAAGTGCCTGATGCAGTAAAACAAAAATGGAATCAAAATATGAGTGAATATTTTGACAATCGTAACTGCTTAAAGGGTGCCATATTAGTTATGGATTGTCGTCATCCATTAAAGCCATTTGATGAAATGATGTTGCAATGGTGTATTAACAGTGATATAGACACTAATATACTTTTAACGAAGTCTGATAAGCTTAAAAAAGGTGCTGCAAGCTCAACTAAACTAGCAGTTAAAAATGCAGTAAAAGAGTTTCCAAATATCAATGTTCAACTCTTCTCATCCCTCAAAAAAGAGGGAGTATCTGAGCTCTGTAAATACCTTGACAAGATATTTGAATTGAATAATGAGAGTTAACCTAGACCTTTCTTTCGTTCAAACTAATGACACAATCATCGTCGCAAATAATCGACAAGTATTAGCCATTAAGCAATCAATTTATGAACTTAATGGATCCATCAAAATGCCTCAAATTTTTTCATATAGATCTTGGCTTGAACATTTCTGGAAAAAAAATAATCCACAACGGACAGTTCGCTTATTGTCTCTATTAGAGCTACGATATATATTAAAAGAAATCACTGAAAAAAATTCAATCAATAATTCTGAAGCAATCATTGATGAATTGATTAAATGCTACTCACTCTGTAAGACTTACTTTATAGATATATCAACCCTTCCAGACTTTTATGCTAACCCTTCCAGCCTACTTATCAAATGGATAAGTGAGCTTGAAAAATTCAAAACTGAAAACAATTGTATTGATACAACAGACCTTTTCTCCTCAGTTTACAAATCATTAGAATCTAATATTAAAACAGGAAATTATTATGCTTACGGCTTTAAGCAAAGAACACCTGAACAGAATAAACTCTTCGAAATATTAGANTGCCAATCGCTCAATTCTAGTTCGCTCGAAAATAATATTCAAGCGCTTTCCTTTATTGACCAGGAGACTGAGTTGGAGGCAATTGCAAAATGGGCGAAAGAGGTCAGTTTAAAAAATCCTAACAGCCAGATTGGTGTTGTCATTCCAAATCTTAGTCAACTACAACATCTTGTTAAGAGTACTTTTGATCAAGAGTTTGATGCAAGTTTACTGGAGACTCATCACAAGCCATACAATATTTCTTTGGGTATATCTCTTTGTCATTACCCACTTATTCAGCACCTTTTATCTATTGTAAAAATTTCTAGTCAAATAATAAAAGGAAATATTGACCTTGAGATGCTTATGAAAACTGTTACTTCACCTTATATAAAGGGAGCTCTAATTGAATCAAATAGTCGTTCATTATTAGTCAATCGCATTTTGGGGTTAGGTTGTGAAGAGGCGACAACCCAAAAAGTACTAAAGTTAATGAAAGATTGCCCAGCTCTCATTCAAATTGTTAACTCATTACGGTCACTTAAAATAGATAAAAAAATAGCTCTCGAGAATTCTTTAGAGTCCATTAACCTGTTACTGTTTACTTGGGGGTTTGCATCAGATAGAAGCCTTTCTAGTAGCGAATACCAATTATTTGAAAAGTATCAAAATGAAAGTTTAATCCTCAATAGATTGTCAAATTTTTATAAAAAAGTTAGTTTATTTGATGCTATAAAGATTTTAAATACACATTTAAATTCTGTGATTTTTCAACCAAAAAGTGGAGCTGCCAATATACATATCTTGGGCGCACTTGAGGCAGAGGGTTTGTATTTTGATTATGCATGGGTATCTAGTATGACAAGCAACTTCATTCCAGGAAAGATAAAAATGCCATTATTCATCCCCCAAAAAACCTCAATTGAATATGAGCTCCCAAATTCAAACTTTCTTTTAGTCACCGAAGATGCCAAAGTCACTTTGAAGGCATTAAATAACTTAAGTCCTGAAACAACTTATAGCTATGCGAAACTGATGCAGAATCGTGAAGAGCTGCCTTCGCCATACATAGACTTCAAAGATTACCTTGAAGGGTCATTTATTAAAACCTCATCGCGCGAGTTGATCTATATAGATGACCATGAGGCTCCTAAAATAAAAGAGCTTACTATCAAGAAGGGAGTTAAAACCCTTCAGAATCAAATGAGTTGCGCTTTTAGAGGCTTTGCAGCTCGCCTGGATATTGATGATTTTGAAGCACCACATATTGGTCTTAGCCGACTTCAACAAGGCAACCTGATTCATAAGATATTGGAGACTTTTTTCAATGAAATTAAATCTGGCGCCTCCTTATTAAGGCTTACAGAACTTGAGTTAGATAATTTAATAGAAAAACATACCGAGTCCGCAACCCTAAGTCTCCCTAAATCCAATTTTAAATTGAATGAAAAAATTAGATTAGTCAAAATCATTCGTCAATACATTGATCTTGAAAAACAAAGGGGTGAATTCGAAGTAATTAAAACTGAGTCGACCTCCGAGGTCGATATTAACGGCTTAAAATTTTCTACAAGGATAGACAGGATGGATCGCCTTGCCAATGGTGATAGTCTAATAATCGATTACAAAACTGGCAAGGATGTTAAAGTAAGTCAAATGACTGGAGACCCTATNGATCATGCTCAGCTTCCAATTTATGCCGTAACAAATTCAGTTGATGGAGTTGCATTTGCTACTATCAACTCAAATGATTGTCAATTCAAAGCCGTTACAAAAAATAAATCTGAACTCCCATTAACAAAGCAAGCAATGAATAGAATGCCTGAATGGGATAAACAAATAAACGAATGGACGTCAATCTTAAACTCAGCAAGCGAACAATTTCAAAATGGAATTGCTAGCGTTTTGCCAGTAAAAAATGCGTGTGATTATTGTGATTATGATTTACTTTGTAGGGTCAAGAAATCGAGCAATAACTGACAATCTTTCTTGAGTTAGCTCTTGTGCAATATTTAGATTATCTAGCTTTGAAATCTCAATGTCATTAAGTAGCTCTAGTAATTCATTAATAGGTTTAGTGTTGATCTCTAAATAATCAAAAGCTGTGAGTATTATTTGAAACCTTCTTTGACGTCTCAAACCATCATTTTTTAGGTAAAAATTCAATATTTCTTCAGGGCTATGCGACAATAACGCTTTAGCAAAATGATGCCACTCTGCAACGAGTTCAGCAATCTGTTGAAAATCTTTTGGACATTTAAGGTGCTCACACAGCTTCAAAACATTCTCTGTATTTTGCTTATGAAGCCAGAGCGCAAACCTTACTTCAGGTAGCTCTGTCGGAACATCAAGTATCTGCATATCACTAGTTTTACGAATATCTAGCATCGGAAACAATCTCTGATAAGCGCCTGACTCAATAAGTACTTCAAAAAATATAGAAGGCTTCTCGGATTCAATTGACAGAGAAAGTTCTTTAAAAACTCGCTCAGGAATTAGGGAATCTACCTCACCAGAGCTCACCATTTTCTTCATTAACTCGAAGGTTTCATGAGCAATATTAAAGCCAAGACTATGGAAGCGAGATGCAAACCTTGCTGTTCTTAATATGCGAACTGGATCCTCAGAGAATGCTTCAGAAACATGCCTTAGAGTTCTTGATTTAATGTCACCTTGTCCATTAAATGGGTCAACTAAATCACCGCTCCCATTTTGTTTTTGTGCTATAGCATTAATGGTTAGATCACGGCGTGATAAGTCTTGCTTAAGGGTAACAGATTTTGATGTATCAAACTCGAAACCAGTGTATCCTAACCCAACTTTTCGCTCGAGTCTAGCAAGTGCATACTCTTCGTTAGACTCAGGGTGAAGAAATACAGGGAATTCCTTGCCAACTTGGCGATAGCCAAGAGACTTCATTTCTTTAGGTGACGAGCCAACTATAACAAAATCTTTTTCAGTATCTTCATTCGCTATTCCTAAAAGCTCATCTCGAATAGCTCCACCAACTAGATATATTTCCATAATAATTAATTGTAGATATTGAAGAAAACTCTCAAATTCTCTTATAATACACGAATGGATACAAAGAAAAAGTTATCGCCCGAAGCATACCACATTACCCAAGAATGTGGAACCGAGCCACCTTTTTCAGGTGAATACTATAACCACGATGAAACGGGCGACTATCACTGTATTTGTTGTGACTCCTTACTATTTGAATCAAGCACAAAGTTTGACTCTGGGAGTGGTTGGCCAAGTTTCTATGAAATTGCTAATAGTAATTGTGTTCGTCAGATAGAGGACGATTCATTGGGATATATCAGAATAGAAGTTAGATGCTCGTCTTGCGATTCACATTTAGGCCACGTTTTTCCTGACGGCCCTCAACCCACGGGAAAACGCTACTGTATAAATTCAGTTGCATTAAATTTTTCTGAGAAAAAGTGATCACGATACTTTCCTTTTAGTGTCAACTAAATCAGTTAAAACAAAAGAACCATCGCAGCCAAAAAACCCAAAAAAATTGAGAACCCTTTTTTAAGTTTTTTACTATCAACTATATGCGTCACCTTGGCCCCTAATGGTGCAAATAAGATACTCGTAGCAGCAATAGTGATGAGCGCTTCAAAGTTAACAAAACCAATTCCACTAGTTGGAAATTCCTGATCCATTCCGGCCACCATAAATCCTATACTGCCTGCAATTGCGATAGGCATTCCGACTGCAGCAGAGGTTGCAATTGCATTCTTTATNTCTACATTGTTATAAACNAAAAACGGTGTTGTCATTGATCCNCCACCAATACCAACCAAAGCAGAAACTAAACCAATAATATAGCCAACAAAACTCCAAGCCCATCTAGATAAATTATCGACATGTCCAGATGCGCTTATTTGAAACCACATAATTAGCGCAANACTAATCTCAAAGCANGCAAAAAATATTCTCAGAAAATCAAAGCTCATATACTTAGCAACTAAAGCACCACTGAATGAACCTAAAAGGATTGTAGGCGTGAGTTTAATAAAGTTTTTCCAAAGTATTGCTCCATGCTTATGATGCGCATATACACTTGAAATTGAAGTAAAAACAATTACTGCCAAAGCTGTACCAATAGCGGTATGCATTAAAACTGACTGATTGACAGTTGGCGCTAAAAGATAAAGCAATATTGGGACAATTATTAATCCACCACCTACCCCTAAAAGGCCCGCAACAAATCCAGATGATGCACCTAAAAGTAACAGAAGGATGAATGTTTCATTCATTGAAGTGTTCTGAGATTAGAATTGTTAACCAAGAGTCCAATTTTAATTGGGCCAAATATGTTCAGCAAAATGACGTCTACACATTGACTGATATTGATCATTGCCGCCTATAACAACTTGATCTCCATCACTAACAACTTTACCGTCACTATCCAAACGAACTACCATAGTTGCTTTGCGTCCACAATGACAAACAGTTTTAAGCTCATTCAGATTATCAGCCCATGCTAATAAATACTGACTTCCAGGAAAAAGTTCGCCTCTAAAATCAGTTCTAATTCCATAGCATAGAACAGGTATATCCAAAGTATCAACGACTTTTCCGAGTTGCTTTACTTGTTCTTTGCTTAGAAAATGGCTTTCATCGATCAACACGCAATCGATTGACTCATTTTCATTTTGTCTTGATTAAATAAATGAGCTCCTGCCTCTAGACCTATTCGTGAAGTAACTTTTCCTACACTATATCGATTATCAATTTCTGCAGTCAACAATAAAGGTGTCATTCCTCTCTCTTGATAGTTATATGCAGATTGAAGAAGAGAGGTTGACTTGCCAGCATTCATTGAAGAATAGTAAAAGTAAAGCTTAGCCAAAATATAACTCCTTAGTTATAAACAATACAATATTATAACCCTTGGCAACACTTCAATATATGACATCATTGAAGCTCTTTAAGATCATAATACTCTTCAAGGACTTCAGGATTTTCTAGGGCTGTTTTATTGTCAATCGGTAAGTTATGAATTGCCTTTTGAACAGCTAACTCAACAATTTTTCCACTCTTAGTTCTTGGAATATCAGACACCTGAATAATTACATCTGGCACATGCCTAGGCGATGTATTAGTTCTGATTTGTTTAACTATCTTTTCTTTTAAGTCATTAACTAGTTTCGTTTGAAGTGTTAATTTTACAAACAATACAATTCTGGTTTCGCCCTCCCAGGTCTGCTCTACAACTATCGATTCTAAAACTTCATTGAACTTTTCAACCTCTCTATATATCTCTGCTGTGCCAATTCTAATGCCTCCGCGGTTTAGAGTTGTGTCAGATCGACCATAAAAAACCAGCCCTCCATCTTCGTTAAGATTTACAAAGTCGCCGTGACACCAAACATTAGGATAACGATCGAAATATGACTGATGATATTTTTTCCTTTCATCGTCATTCCAAAAACCTATAGGCTTAGAAGGAAAAGTTTTAGTACAAACCAGCTCCCCCTTTTCACCAACCACTGACTCTCCTTTGTCATTAAAAACTTCNACTGATAATCCAAGGCCACGAGTTTGTAATTCACCACGATAAACAGGAAGCATTGGTGATCCTAAGGCGAAACAGGAAACAATATCGGTACCCCCTGAGATGGATGAAAGGCACACNTTNTTCTTAATGCTCTCATAGACATAATCAAAACAATCATTGCTCAGCACAGAGCCAGTAGACAAAACCATTCTTAAAGAATCTAAGTTGTGACTTTTATTGGGATCTAAGTACTTTTTTCTGCAGGTATCTAAATACTTTGCAGAAACACCCATAATATCAAAGTTTTCTTGTTCGGCATAATCAAACAAAATATTGTCATTATCATTTAAGAAGGGTGAACCATCATAAAGCATCAGTGTTGCNCCNGAAGCCAAACTACTGACAAGCCAATTCCACATCATCCAGCCACATGTNGAAAAGAAGAAGACNCTTTCTCCACTTTTTATATTACAGTGCAATGTATGCTCTTTTTTATGTTGGATTAAGGNTCCTCCTACACCGTGAACAATACACTTTGGGACTCCTGTGGTTCCTGATGAAAANAAAATATAGAGCGGTTCATTAAAACCCACNGATTCAAAATTCAATTCAGGAGTTAACTCTTGATTTATAATTTCATCAAAAGTAGAAAACGANTTCAGATTATCAAATGAAGCTTTATCATCAACATAACGAACTAACAAAGTTTTTTGGATAGATGGCAACTTAGAAATTATTTTTTTATTTTTTTCAAGGCAATTAAAGACCTTACCGTTGTAAAAATAGGAATCTACGCAAATAAAAATCTTAGGTTCTACTTGACCAAATCGGTCTAAAACGCCTTGAACTCCAAAATCTGGTGAGCACGAAGTCCAGATAGCACCGATACTAGATGCAGCTAACATTGAGACCACTGCTTCTGGCATGTTAGGGAGGAANCCAGCAACACGATCTCCCTTTTTGACGCCATTTTTCTTAAGCCAATGAGATAGTTTTGCAACCTGATTGTATAGTTCAAGATGAGTTAAGGTGCTTTTATGTTTATCTTCACCCCAAAATATGATGGCTGGTTTTTTATCTCTATTTAATAAGAGATTTTTTGCAAAATTTAGTTTTGCATCTGAAAACCATTCCGATCCTAAAAAGTCGTTTCCATTATTTAAAACATTTGTTGGGTTTCTATCAGCATTAATTAAAGAGTAGCTCCAAAATAACCCCCAAAAAGACTCAGGAAAATCACAAGACCACTGATACAAATCACGAAAACTATCTAAATTTATCTCGAATTTATTATTCACCTCCTGGATAAATTCCCATGCCTGGGTATTTTTTATTTCATTTTCAGTTGGACTCCAAAGTAACTTACTCATTGAATTCAACTACTTTGTTATAATCCATTTATCTATCCTCTATTGTGTTTATTGAGATTTAATCCACTCTTTTAAAAGTAAAACACCTTTTACTATTTGTGGGCAAATTATTTCTAAAGAATTCTCTTGAGAGAAATTCTTATTTGAGATCAACTTAAGGGCCTCTGAACCATCAAAATCTACAAATGCAATACGTGATAATAATTTTTCTTCTTCTAAACCAAAATCAGACCCAGGCAGCATTGCAAAGCCTATATCGTTAAGTATTTTTTGACAAAGTGTTTTGTCATTATTGATTTCCTGGGTTATATTTTTAACATTTGAAAAGTCACATATCATGTAAAAACCACCTTGTGGTTTTTGACATTTCACGCCAACAGAAGTAAGTTCTCTATAGATATAATCTGCAATCATTTTTANAATTAGCCTAGAGCTGTCTAGAAATTCTGAATGGTCTTCTGAGTATGCCTTAATAGCTGCATACTGAATAGGTGCACTCACAGAGGTATAGGTTTCGCTAGCTATAGCTCTAACACTGTCCCTAATATGACTCAATCCTTCTGGAAAAAGTAGTGTTCCAAGTCTCCACCCACCAGCACCACACCACTTACTAAGACCACTACTGATAATTGTTTTTTCAGGGTAATAATGAGTAATTGATTTATAATCCCCCGTGAAGTCTAACTCAGCATATATTTCATCAGCAATAATAACAATGTTATGTTTTTTGGAAATCTTTGCCAATTCTTTTAAATTCCCATGTGTTGTGCCCGAAGGGTTATTAGGTGAGTTTAAAATTAAAAGTTTATTAACCGACTTAAGGCTATCACAAGCTCTATCTAGCTCTTCAGGGTCAAGATGCCAATTACTCTTAGCAGTAGTTTTAATCCAATGAACTCTTTTATTTATTATTTGTGCTTGTGGTTCATAGGATACCCAGCTAGGGCTTGGAAGGAGTAAATCACAATTTAATGCTAGTTGAGTTTGAAAAATTAATTCTTTCGATCCAGGGCCAATAATGACACTTTCAGCGTCATATTTATACTGATTTTTGTTTGAGTGATAATTAGCAACCTCTTCTCTTAACCCTATTAAACCAGAAACATTTATATAGTCTTTTTGATGGGCATGTTTTTTTAGCTCATCAACAATTACTTCAGGAACAGGGAAAGGAGACTGACCTAATCCAAACTTAAAAACTTCTTTACCATCTTTAATTAATTTCTGAGATAGTTCATTGATAGCTAATGTAGCTGAAGTTTTTAAACCTATGATGTTGTTTTGTATATCCATATTAGTAATTTTGTAATTTAAATAGATATCAAGAATAACAAAAAAAATGTTTTATTTTGAACCTAATATAAACTCCTTTTATTTTGCAGATAAATATTTTTTTCGTCTAAACTGAATCATCGCTATAACGCTTAATAGAATAAGAGCTGGTATAAAAACGATCTGCTTTGGTAGAGTATCTCTTTCAGTTTGAATAGATGTAACAATCCAGCCACTATCAACGCCAGCAACCCTAATTGACTCAACCTGCTTATTTATTGCCCTATTATTTGACATACCAGGCATTACCATTGCAACCTCCATATCACCAAACAAGTCATCTAAATAAAGACCAGTATTATTAATTTTTTCCATACCTGAGATGCCATCAGCCAAAGGTAGTAAAAAAGTATAACTTCGCTGAACGCCTTCAAGCGTTTCCCCTTCAACCACAAAGCGAATCGATTGACCCGGACTCATTGATTCTGCTATTTCAAATATTTGGGTTCCAGGAAGATTTTCATAAGGTGGATCAATCTTATTCCAAAAATAACCCGGTCTAAATAACATAAAAGCCACCAATAAAAGCAATAATGTTTCCCACCACCGGCTCTTTACAAGCCAGTAACCTTGGGTTGCTGCAGCAAATAACAATATAGCAATGATTGAAGAAATGACAACCAGTACAAAACTAAACACATTGTCTATTCCAATCATAAGTAACTGGGTATTAAATATGAATAAAAAAGGTAGAACAGCTGTGCGAATATCGTATATAAAACCTTGTACTCCAGTGCCAATTGGATCACCCTTTGAAATTGCTGCGGCAGCATATGCCGCCAGCCCAACTGGTGGCGTATCATCGGCCAATATTCCAAAGTAAAAAACAAACATATGCGCAGCTATTAAAGGGATAGCGACATTATTTGCAGCGCCCAAGCTCATAATAACAGGTGCCATTAAACTAGAAACTACTATATAGTTTGCAGTAGTTGGCAAACCCATACCTAAAATTAAACTAATCATTGCTGTGAAGAGTAAGATCAAAAACAAGTTCCCTGCAGCAATAAATTCAACCCAACCAATAATAAGCTGCCCAACACCCGTTAAGGTTACGGTACCAACAATTATTCCAGCTGCAGTTGTTGCAACACCCACACCAATCATATTATTGGCACCATTTATAAAGCCACCCTTGATATCGCGAAGACCTTGAATTAACTGGTTTACAAAATCTAAACTGCCACGAAAAATTCCTAGAATAATTTTTTGTGTTAAAACGATAAACACCATAAATAGAGTTGCCCAATATACTGAGAACTCTGGTGAAAAACGCTCAACAGTCAGCAGCCAAATCAGCAATATAACAGGAAGTAGGAAATGAAGGCCTGCTTTAACTGTTTTTCCAACTTCAGGGATTTCAATAATGTCTCCAGTCGGTAAATCAGGCATTCTAGAGACATAAAATAATAAAGATACATAACTTAATAACATAATTATTGAAACAACTAAAACATTAACATCGCCAGCCATTGCTTTAATCATTTCAAAAAATGGTGGAAGAACCCACACCAATATACCCAAAACTATAAGCACAGTACTTATACTAATTAGCTTATCAACTCTGTTAAGTTTTTTTGTTCTTTTGAGCCCCTCCATTCCGGCCTTTAATGCCTCTAAATGAACAATATAAATTAATGCTATGTATGAAATAACCGCAGGTAAGAATGCATGCTTAATAACTTCTATATAAGATATACCAACATATTCAACCATTAAGAAAGCAGCTGTCCCCATAATAGGCGGAGTAAGCTGACCATTAGTTGATGANGCAACCTCAATCGCTCCAGCTTTCTCAGAGCTGAAACCNACTCTCTTCATTAATGGAATTGTAAATGTACCAGTAGTTACAACATTAGCTATTGAAGATCCAGAGATCATNCCGGTCATTGCTGATGAAACTACTGCAGCNTTAGCAGGTCCACCACGATAATGNCCTGTAAGAGCATAGGCTACTCTAATAAAATAATTCCCTGCCCCAGCCTTCTCCAATAGTGCACCAAATAAGACAAACAAAAACACCATACTTGAAGAGACGCCAACTGCAATTCCAAATGCACCTTCTGTAGTTATCCACATATGGGAAACAATTTTATTTAGTGAGGCTCCACCATATCCTCCAGCACCAAAATAAGCATAAGTAAGGGCAATCAAAGCTACAATCATTAGAGGTGGTCCTAGAGATCTCCTTGTTGCCTCCAATAATAATATTAATCCTACTACGCTTAAAACTAAATCAGTTGAATTTGGCACACCTAAGCGCATTTCAAATGCTCTGGAATCCCAAACCTGGTTATAAATCAGATAGATACAAGAAATAACAATCAATAATCCCATAATCCAGTCAGACCAAGGAATATGAATTCTAGAAGATTTCTTTAATGCTGGATAACTCATAAAGGCTAATAATCCAGCAAAAGAAACATGGACTCTCTTTACTACGTCAGCATTCATCCATGGAGTAATCTCGAGAACCAAAGGTGAAGAAACATACAACTGAAATAATGACCAAGATAGTGCTATATACAATAGTATATTGCTGATAAATACACTATTTGGTTTTCGATTTCCAGTGTCAAAGTCAGTTTGCATATAAATTTTAAAATCTAAATTTGATAATTAAATAATATATCTTTTTTTCCATATTATTTAATGATTTTTCTTATTAATAAAATAAAAAAAAGGATGGCAAAGCCATCCTTTTTTATTAAAAGTACAAAACTACCATTTCATCAATCCAGCTTCTTTATAGTACCTTGCTGCGCCATCATGAAGTGGGGCTGATAAACCATCTTGAATCATTTCCTCTTTCTTCAAATTAGCAAATGCAGGGTGTAACTTTTTGAAAGAATCAAAATTTTCAAAAACACCTTTAACTATAGAATGAATCACATGCTCTGATACCGCTGCTGAAGAGACAACTGTCGCTCCTACACCAAAAGTGTGAGTATCATCTGGATTTCCATTGTACATNCCACCTGGAATAGTAGCAGTGCGATAGAAATCATTATTAGCTACTAAGCCATCTACTGCAGCGCCTGTTACATTTACTAAGACACTGTCACAAGATGTTGTGGCCTCTTTGATTGAGCCTGATGGATGACCAACAGTGAAGACCATTGCGTCAATTTTATTGTCACACAATGCTTTAGATTGCTCAGATGACTTCAACTCAGAAGCTAACGCAAATGTTGATTTATCCCAACCAAGTGCTTCCATCAATACTTCCATAGTACCTCTCTGACCAGATCCAGGGTTACCTATATTAACGCGCTTACCTTGAAGATCTTCAAGGTTAGTTATTCCAGAATCCGCTCTTGCCACTACAGTGAAAGGTTCAGGGTGAACTGAAAAAACTGCCCTCAAATCGGTAAATGCGCCTGCATCAGCAAATTTACTAGTTCCATTATAGGCGTGATACTGCCAATCAGACTGGGCAACTCCCAAATCTAACTCACCAGCACGAATCGTGTTAATGTTGTATACAGATCCGCCTGTTGACTCAACTGTACAACGAACACCATGGCTTGCTTTGTCTTTATTTACTAGTCGACAAATAGAACCACCTGTCGGATAGTAAACACCTGTTACACCGCCAGTTCCAATGGTAACAAATTGATCTGCTGCTGAGACTGCTGTTGAAGCAGTTACACCACTTAGCAAAGCAGCTGATAGTAATACACTAAAAAAATTAATTTTTTTCATTATTCTCTCTCCATTTAGAGTTATATTTAGATAATATCTTTCTTTTTGCACTTCTTTTATACCATAATATGAATACATAAGACCATATGAATAAGAATTTATTAATTATTAGAGATTATGAAATACAGAATAGAATCTGATTTCTTAGGTGAATTGAAAATTCCTAGTGATGCTTATTACGGTATTCATACTCAGCGCGCAGTTGATAATTTCCCTATTGCTGATGTTGCTATTTCAGTTTATCCAAATATAGTTATAGCTTATGCCATGGTTAAACTGGCTTGTGCTCGTGCCAACAACCAACTAGGATTATTAGATGATGATATCTATCATCCAATAGTCGCTGCTTGTGAGAGGATTATCAATGGTGAATTCCATGATCAGTTTATTGTAGAGATAAT
>JGI26111J50215_1000074_pt1 | contig 19550 bp, 11 predicted proteins | sample AOAMet1_04_M0_20_2_FD_50215 | JGI IMG/M metagenome (IMG submission 50215) | reverse complement strand
AATGAAATAAAAATAAAAGCAATATCAAATCCAAAGGAATCAATTAAATTCCCACAAATAAAAGGAATAATTGCGCCACCAACAATAGCAGTACATAGTAATCCTGATCCTTTTGGCTTTAGTTTACCAATACCGTTAATTGATATAGTGAAAATTGTTGGAAACATAATTGAATTGAATAAACCAACCCCTAAAATGCTCCACATACTAACTAATCCTGTAGTACTTACCGAAGTTAGAATTAATATAATTGCCATCGAAGCAAAAACACCAAGTACTTTTCCTGGATTCATAATTCGTGTCAGGTACGATCCTACAAAACGACCAATCATAGCACCAGACCAGTAAAAGATTACAAAGATTCCGAGAAGTGCTTTATCGTCTGCACCATTTAAAGATTTGAAAAACACTTTTGCTACCGTTTCAGCAATATTCATTAGGATATTGCTTTCGCGAATAAGAGGGACCATGTTCATTTCTTGAAAATAATTAACTAAAAAACTTCCAATGGATACTTCTGATCCGACATAAAATAAAATACCAAGAACACCTAACATTAAATTTTTATTTTGAAAGGCCTCAGTGTAAGTTCCAGTTGATACCTCGTTTATCATTTTAGGGAGTTTTGCAAAAAGAAAAATGAGCGCAATTAAAAATATAAATAGTGCTAGACCTAAAAAAGGCATTTGTACTGCTGATGCTTCAGTGGCGAGATAGGTTTCTTTCGCAGTTTTACTCAATACTGCAATCTCATCTTCATTTTTTATTGTATCACTTAATATAAATAAAGCTCCAACAGCTGGAGCAATTGCTGTTCCTAATGAATTGAAGGCTTGTGACAAGTTTAAGCGGCTAGAGGCACCCTCTTCACTTCCCAATACAGCAACAAAAGGATTAGCAGCCACTTGAAGAATAGTCATACCTCCTGCCAAAATAAAATAAGCAAGTAAGAAAATATTGAATGTGCGATAAGCAGCTGCAGGATAAAATAATAAACAGCCACTTGCCATGGTTAATAGTCCAAGAATAATCCCTTTCTTGTAACCAATTTTAGACAACAGATAACTCGCGGGAATGGATAGTAAAAAATAGGCTCCAAAAAAGGCAAATTGTACTAAAATTGCTTGTGCATAAGTAAGTGTAAATAGCTCTCTGAGTCTTGGTATAAGTGAGTCTACTAAAACGGTTATAAATCCCCACAGAAAAAACAAGGTCGTGAGTAATATAAATCCGGAGTGATATGATTTTTGTTGACTCATTTTTTAAAATGTTTATTTGATTGTAATTTCATCTACAAACATCCAACTACGTCCATCATGTTCATATCCGAGATGCCACTCAGGTAATACACCAAGTTTTTTTGCACGGATTTTCACATAGCGATACTTTGAATTGGATGGTTGTTCAAATTTAATTTTTTTGATTTCAATATCGTCCTTTGGGGTGTTGATTCCAAATTTGTAATTTCCGACTGGCGTAAAAGTTCTGTTGTCATTTGAAACAAGGCAGATAACTTCGGTTGGGTAAAATATCCATGAACGCTGATCTTTTAAAAAGTTAAGGGAAATAGTATTAAACGATTTTTTATTGCCAAGGTCAATCGTTGCAATCAAGTCCTCGTCGAAATAGCCTTGCCAGGTTCCCGTTCTAAAATCCATTGTACCAACAATACCATCAATCAAAGCATCGTCACCTCCTGCACTATATTGATTGGCATATTTTGTCTTTAGATTAATAGAAATATTTGGGTCGATTTTATAAAATTGTGTTGTAATAATTGCACTTTGAACACCATTTTTTTCTGAATAAACACTCAGGGAACTGGGCATATTGATAGTAATAGGTAAACGATATCGTTGATATTTTTTTTTATCTAATTTGTAATAAATTGTTGCGCTACTATCTACATTTTTTAAAACAATTTCAGTTTTATCTTTAAAAGCAACAGCTCCTTTCGCGATAAATGGTGCGGGAGTTATTAGATGGTCTGTTATTGTCGTTTTTGGTTCTTCTCCGTCAAGATTTCCCCAATCAGAGGGATTATCAGTCATTTTAAATATGAGTGTTCCTCCACTCATAATCTCAGAATGGTAAATAAATGTTCTGTTAAGAGCCTGTCCATTCAATGACGCATGCTTTATGTATTTATTGTTACTATTTATATCCTCTGCTACGATATTGAATTGCTTACCATTTTCTAGATTGATAGTTGATTTATTGAATAATGGAGTCCCAATGATATATTCATTTGATCCAGGTGTTACTGGGTAGAAACCCATTGAACTAAGTATATACCAAGCACTCATTTGTCCACAATCTTCATTCCCGGCAATTCCGTCAGGAGTATTTTGGTACAATTTGGTTAAGATTTGGTGTACTCGTTCTTGAGTTTTATGAGGTTTATTGATAAAATTGTATAAATAAGCCATGTGATGACTAGGCTCATTACCATGAGCATATTGTCCAATTAATCCCGTTATGTCAACTTGATTGCGGCCGGAAGTCATAGATTTTGCAGTAAATAATTCATCTAAATTTGTCTCAAGTTTGTTTTTACCTCCAAGTAAATCAATATAACCCGAAATATCTTGGGGGACATAAAAACTGTACTGCCATGAATTAGCTTCGGTATAATTGAAATTAACTTCATATGGGTCAAACGGTGCAAACCATGTGTTTCGAAATCGTCCTCTCATAAATTGGGATGACGGATCAAACATGTTTTTATAATTCTGTGCACGTTTTGAAAATATTTCATAGTCATCTTCTTTCCCTAAATCTTTTGCCATTTGTGCAATTGTCCAGTCATCATAGGCGTATTCAAGCGTTTTTGAAACCGATTCACTCTCAAATTCTACAGGAATATAACCCATAGATTTATAGGACGATAATCCAAGTTTATCTTGGTTTGCAGAGTGTTTCATGGCCTCAAATGCCTTATTCACATCATAATCACGTAAGCCTTTTAAATAAGCATCTACGATTACAGGTACGGCGTGATATCCAATCATGCACCCCGTATAACATCCTGATAAATCCCAAATAGGCATGATACCTCCTTCATCATACTTTGCTAAAAAAGTNTTTATAAAATCATTGGTTCTGTCTTGTTCGATAATGGTGTAGAGTGGGTGTGCAGCACGATAAGTGTCCCATAAGGAAAAAACTGTGTAGTAATTAAAATCTTGAGTCTGGTGAATTTTTAAATCTATCCCGCGGTATCTGCCATCGATATCTTGGTATAAGTTAGGGGCAATGCTCGTATGATATAAGGATGTATAAAAATTTGTTTTAAAATCTTTATTGTCACTTTCAATAATTATTTTTTTTAATTGTTTTGTCCAAGCACTTTGAGCTTCATTTTTAATAACATCAAATGATTTATTGTCAATCTCAAACCTTCTGTTCTTGCGAGCACCCTCTTCGTCAACGGATGAAATTCCGATTTTGATCTCCACCAAGTCACTTTCTAGTGCATCAAATTCAAAAGCAACTTTTACTTTCTTTCCTTGGTTATTGTCATTGAGGAATGTCATTTTTTTGAATGGTCTTGAAAACACCATGTTATAGAACAGTTGTTGATTTGTGGCCCAAGCTTTTGAGTGGCGGTAGCCACCAATTTCTGTATTTGAGTACACATTTACTTTTGAATCTAGAACTTCATCGCGATGTTCTAAATCCAAAATGACAATTTGGTTAGAAGTTGGAGAAAATTTATAACGATGAATGCCACTTCGTTTTGAGACTGAGAGTTCAACATCAACACCGATTGAATCTAGATATACACTGTAATAACCGGGCTCTGCAATTTCATTTTCATGTTTGAAGGATGCTCTATAACCACTGTTTCCGTCAGATCCATTATTAAATATCACTTCAGTTGTGGGCATCAAAAGAATATCGCCATAATCAGAAACTCCTGTTCCGCTTAGATGGGTATGGCTAAATCCATAAATATAATTATCAGTATAGTGGTAGCCTGAGCAACCATCCCAGCCATCCAAACGGGTGTCAGGAGAGAGTTGCATCATTCCAAACGGCATCGTAGCCCCCGGATAGGTATGACCATGACCACCAGTGCCTATGAATGGATTGACATAGGACAGTAGGTTTTTGCCTTTTTTCTCAAGTGAATATTTTTCGCAACCAAGAAGTAAGATGACGATACTTAAACAANGTATGATGTATTTCATNGTAATTGTCTAAAAAATAAGTTGAAATATAGTAAATCTTAAGGTATCGTTAAATAAATTTTATCATTTGTTAATGAATACAAAATTGATTTATATTTGAAAAAAGTGCAAAATGATTCGTTGGATAATTGTCATTGTTATTCTCGGTATAATTGATTTTTACGCCTTTCAAGCGTTTAAAACTATTTTTAAAAGTAAAGCTACAGGCTACACATACGTCATATTATCTGTGACAGTGATAGGTTATTTACTCTATCACACTATTTTCACCGATCGTTCAGGAGGATTAAACACTAAAATAAATTTGGCAATTGGTTTATTTTTAACGTTTTACATACCAAAGCTGGTGTTGGTAATAGTGATGTTTGGTGAAGATTTAATTCGAATTCCACAAGCATTATTTCATTATTTTTTTCAAGATTCAACTTCGAGAATTTTTTATTTCCCTTCAAGAAGAGTGTTTATAAGCAAAATAGGAGTTATTCTAGCGGCTATTCCGTTTTCAGCTTTCTTATATGGTATGTTTAAAGGACGCTATAATTTTAAGGTATTAAATTATAAAATGTATTTTGAAGATCTTCCTGAAGCTTTTGATGGTTATCGAATAACACAAATAAGTGACATCCATATTGGCAGTTTTGATAATAAAGAAAAGCTCGAATATGCTATAGATTTGATCAATGAGCAAGCATCAGATACGATTTTGTTCACAGGAGATTTGGTTAATAATAGAGCGGATGAAATGATCAGATGGAAAGATAGTTTTACAAAACTAAAAGCACGAGATGGGCTATTCTCAATTTTAGGGAACCATGATTATGGAGACTATACACGTTGGGAAACGAAGGAACTAAAGAAATTAAATTTTCAAAATTTAATTAATATTCAAAAAGAAATAGGATTTGATTTATTATTGAATGAAAGTAGATTTATCGAGAAGGATAACCAACGAATTGCAATTATTGGGGTCGAGAATTGGGGAAAAGGTTTCAAGCAAAAGGGAGATTTGAAAAAGGCTAGCGAGATTATAGATCCGAAAGATTTTAAGATTCTGTTAAGTCATGACCCTTCTCATTGGGAATATCAAGTCGTTGATGATGAATATCATTACCATTTGACTCTTAGTGGACATACTCATGGCATGCAATTTGGTATTGAGATTCCAGGTTTAATAAAGTGGAGTCCAGTGAAATGGCGGTATAAGTATTGGGCAGGGATTTATGAAAAAAACAAACAATTTATAAATGTAAATAGAGGCTTTGGTGTCTTGGCATATCCCGGAAGAGTTGGGATATGGCCAGAAATTACAGTTATAGAGCTTAAAAAAGGCCAACAACCCGCATAAAACAGAGGAATTGGCGTTTTTAGAATAAAATTTACTATTTTTAAGAAATTACTATGAAAGCCTCTGGAAGCGCTCAAGTTTTCATCAGTGACAAAAAATCGTAGGTTAGTAGCCAATGTGTTTAAGTTAAAACTTGATATTATGTCAAAATTTGGGGAACTTATTGATGTTGATATTCCTGTCTTATTAGATTTTTTTACTGACTGGAATGAAGAATCGGCAGAAATGCATGCAGTGTTGAGAGATGTGGCCGCCGCCCTGGGGGATAAGGCTAAAGTAATAAAAATTGATGTTGATAAGAACAAGGATCTTGCCGATGCTTTACGCATTAAGGCATTACCGACTTTTATTATTTACAAAAGTGGAGAAATGAAATGGCGTCAAAGTGGTGAGCAAGACGCAAACACGCTTATAGGATTGATTCAGGAATACGCTTAAAATTGAATCCTTTAGCAGAATAAATGTCCAAAAATCTCGGTAGAGTATATTGCATGTTCTTAAAAGCTTTCTCACTGTCATGAAAGACAATAATACTACCGCGATCAACATTCTTTATAACATTTTTTAGGCATTCTTGTGGTAATACCTTCTTGTTATAGTCTTTAGATAAGACCGTCCACATAATAATTTTAAAATCAGCATCTAAGATGAGTTTAGATTGCTCTCTGTTAATCCGACCATATGGAGGTCTAAATAATATACTATCTATGTGTTGTTCTGCCAAATTTATATCATTTAAATAGGTTGAATTATTAGTTTTCCAGCCGTTCATATGATTAAAAGTGTGATTTCCAACAGCGTGCTTTTCTTTCAAAATCCTTTGGTAAATACGTGGATGTGCTTCTACATTTTTACCAATGCAAAAAAAGGTAGCTTGAGCTTTAAATTTTTTTAAACAATCAAGAACCCAATCAGTAATTACAGGAGTTGGTCCGTCATCAAAAGTTAAATAAATAACCTTTTCATCAGTATCAATATACCATGTACGGTTAGGAAATACCGTCTTAAATATTTCAGGAATCTTGACAGGCAAGAAATTCATCTATTAATTTATATCAATTTTATTATTAGAGTCATTCGGTATATCAGTGTCTGAACGTACGGGAGAGTCATAAACATCATCGCCTATTAGGGTATTAAACAATCTTAGAGTAGCATTAAACATTTGCATCTCAGTGGTTATAAACTCTTCATCATTTTCATTGATTATGATAACATCAACTAATCCCCTGTAGCGCTCAATATCTGTGTATATTTCTTCAAATAAACGTCTTTGATTAGCCAGTGTTAATGAGCTGTAATAATTTAGATTTTCTTGATATTTCTTGGATACCTCGATGAATAATTGGCGTGCTTTGGACGTGGAATTTAATTCATAATACGCGCTAATATAGGGCTCAAGTAAGGTATAATAGCCAAAAACGTCAACAGGCATTTTTTCCATGGCTAAGTCTGCAATTTCCTCAGCTTTTTCGACTTCATTTACATTGATTAATGCTTCAATTAAACGTGCTAAATTCCCTCTGTAGGTAATGCCATTTTTTCGAGTTTCAACATCGTGATAAATATCTGTATCACCACTATTACCCCATTGCCACTTAGTCACTAATTGATACATTTTTTCCGCATCAACTCGACCCATATCAAAAGGATTTGCTCTATCAACCTTGGTTTGTATAGGAACTAACTTATAACAAAGACCATCTAACTGTAAATAATCTTTCATCCAAATATAATCATCATCCCCAAATGCACCTCCAGTGAAATAAATCGGTCTTTCCCAATTATTATTTGCAATAATATCAAGCATAAGTAGTCTGTTTTTTATTAATGCATTTCCCTTAATTCTAATATCTATAAACGGAACTATTTTAGTGCTGTCTCTAAGTGGAACAATGTTATTTGCCAATACTGTTTCTTTATTGACAGGAATTCTCACATTTTCAGTTGGTAAATAATTTGCGTTTAATTCTTGTGATCGAATTCTACTTATATCATAGCCATTCTGCTGAAGAATATGTTTATATTTTGTTCGTGGGTCATCACTTGTTATGAAATTCATAAATTCTTTAATCGGGATGGTATCACTTGTGATGGTGTCTTTTATAATGTAATCACGAGTCCCATATTTGTATTTGTCATGGGCTAATGAGGACGGAATTGGCTCACTCTCATAAGCCTTTCTTTTCATTTGATCGATATACCAATCAGTTTGAAATAAACTTGTATTAACAACACGTACATCTGTTCGAATACCCTCAATCTCTTGCGCATACCACAATGGGAAGGAGTCATTGTCTCCAATTGTAAATAATATGGCATTGGGATCACACGATTCTAGGTATTTTATGGCCATTGCATGAGCAGTTTCTCGACCAGAACGATCATGGTCATTCCAATTATTTGACGCTAAAACTCCTGGAACAAGAATAAGACTCATCATGCTAATCGCGGGAGCTAATATGCCACTTTTGATGTGCTTTTTTAAGTAGTTAATTATGGCATATGTACCAAATCCAATCCATATGGCAAAAACATAGAATGATCCTACCACGGAATAATCACGCTCTCTTGGTTCAAAAGGCCTGACATTTGTGTAAACTTGAATAGCAAGTCCCGTGAAAAGAAAAAACACTAATAAGGTCCAAAATAATTTTTTATCATTGTTGTATAGGAAAAACAAACCAATCAATCCTAAAATTAATGGCAGAAAATAGTAAGTATTTCTTGCTTTGTTATTCAATACATCGCTTGGTAAATCATTTTGAGAAACCCCCAAATGCCACTCATCGATTGGTTTAATACCACTAATCCAATTACCATGAGAATCATATTTTCCTTGAATATCATCTTGTCTTCCCGTAAAGTTCCACATGAAATACCTCCAATACATGTAACCTAATTGGTATTCTAGTAAATAGGCAATATTGGAAGCCATAGACGGTTTTTCGACATCAATATATTGGCCAAATTGACGTAAAAAATCATGATAATCGTCGAAGTCTATTAATCCTTGAGCGGCTTTGCTTTTGGTTTCGTTAATAATATTTCTTAATTCATTTTGCATTTGAAATTCCGGCTTTAAATTAAAATTTAAATAGCCAGTATACATCATGTAATTCTTCGCATGCTCAGAACTCCACATTCTTGGTAGCAATGAAGCGTGTTTTGAATTATAATTCTGATTATTGTTCTTATAGTCATTTACGATAACATACTTCCCTTTTTCAAAGTCACGCTCATATTTTGGTTTGTCATCAACATAAGGATTATTTTTATCCAATCCGGAGTACATATCAGTAAATTGTGGGCCATAAAACAAGTGTGTCTTAGGGTACTGCTCAAGATTATAATACGCTAGTAATTCTCTTGCATTAGAAGGGTTGTTTTCATTTATAACCACATTAGCATTGGCTCTAATGGGGAGCATTAACCACGTAGAAAACCCTATGAGTAAAAATGCTAAACATAAAATACCGGTATTAATATGTCTTAATCCTTTTTGACGCGTAAATTTTATACTAAGATAAAATGCCGCAATTAAGACAATTCCCGCTATTACAGAGCCTGAATTGAAAGGAAGCCCAATCGAATTGATAAAAAATATTTCTATGGCACTAAAGTAAAGAAGAATATTTGGAGCCAATAATTTAAAAATGAAGAGAAGGATCGCAACCACCGAGAGGTTGGCAATTATGAAATTTTTTGTGGTGATTGTTTGATAGTTTTTAAAAAAATAAATAAGTCCGATGGCCGGGATTGTTAACAATCCCATAAAATGAACTCCGAAAGATAAGCCCGTTATGAAAGAAATTAGAATCAACCACTTATTTCCACGTGGTTTGAACATGTCTTGTTCCCATCTTAGACCCAAATAAAACATGACAGACATAATTAATGTTGCCATTGCATAAACTTCTGTTTCTACGGCATTAAACCAAAATGAATCTGTAAATGTAAACGCTAAACTTCCTACTAAGGCACTACCTAAAATAGCGTTGTTTTGGATTGAGGTATTTGACTCGATTGAACCAACAACTTTTTGAAGAAGCATTGTAATTGACCAAAACATAAAAAGAATCGTGAAAGCACTCGAGAAGGCACTCATCATATTCATTAACCACCCTATTTGGGAAGGATCTGTAGAAAATACAGAGAAAAAAGCACCAAGCATCTGAAATAAAGGAGCTCCTGGGGGATGACCAACTTGTAGCTTACTAGATGTTAAAATGTATTCTCCAGCGTCCCAAAAACTCACTGTGGGTTCAACCGTTAAAGTATACGTTACTAAAGCTACAAAAAACGCAAACCATCCTAGAATGGTATTCCACTTTTTAAAATTATTTGAATTCATAAGAAGTTGTTGTTACTGCCCGCGAATTTAATAATAATTCTAAAACAGAGTGGTGTTTTTAGTGAAACGTTAGATAATGACAATTATTTTTTTCCAAAAATATTTGTGCAAATAAAACTTTGTTCTAAATTTGCACACCTTATAAATCATTGGCCCATGGTGTAACTGGCAACACGTCTGTTTTTGGTATAGAAGAGTCTAGGTTCGAGCCCTAGTGGGCCAACAAAAGCTTTCCATCTCAGGAAAGCTTTTTTTTTAATCATATTTTAAAGGTGAGAACAGGTCTTTTTGCATGATTTACCAAGTCCTCGCTAACACTACCATTAAAAAAATGAGCAATGCCTTTACGACCGTGTGTGCTGATGCCAATAAGCCCTGCATCAATATGATGTGCAAAATTTAAAATACCCTTCTCAATGGTATAATCATTAAACACATTTATTGTGTAGTTTTTGAATCTTGAATTTTTTAAAAATTTATGAAATGTTGAGTCAGCATCATCGGTGGTAATAAACTTACTTGGCGTGTTTACAATAAGCAAATGTAAGGTGGCGTTAAATAGCTTGGCAAATTTAATGGCTTTTTTAAAGCTGACTTTGTTTTCATCAGAAAAATCAGAGGCGTATACAAAGTTTTTGACCCGGAATGTTTTGTGATAATTTTTAATGACTAGAACAGGGATATCGCTCATTCTAACTACTTTTTCAGTATTGGATCCAATAAACATTTCTCGAAATCCACTAACCCCGTGAGANCCCATGACAATTAAATCAATTTGAAGANTTTTACAGGTATCCATAATACCATCGAAAGCTTGATGAAATTTTACAATTTCATTTATTTTAACTTTTTTTAAAAAAGGTTTATCAGTAAGATTTTCAAAGCGTTTTTTAGCTAGTTTTAAATAAAAAAGAGCCTCGGGTAATTCACTTCTCGAGTTGAGAGCATCAACTTCGTTGATAGGAAGTTCAAGCATGTGTAACAAGTAAATTTCACAATCATGTTTTTTNGCGAGTTGTGCTGCTACGTGAAGCGAATAATCTGCTTGAATTGAAAAGTCTGTTGGAACTAATATTTTTTTCATTAAAAGTTAAGTTACNTTATAAATTTAATGAAAAAAAATGACAACTTAAGGTTTGTATAAGTCTGTAGAAATATTGTATATTTGCAGCGTTGAAAGAAAAAGATTAAGGAGGGGACAAAAAGTCCCCTCTTCTTATACTAAAAAATGTTTAGAGCAAAAGTAAAAGATTTATTAGACGATTGTCTTAACCAAAGACCTGATTTATTTTTAATAGATTTTGATATCATGGGGGATAATCAAATAAAAATTATTATTGATGGTGATGATGGTGTACTTGTTGAGGACTGTATGCTTGTTAGTCGTGCCATAGAACATAATTTAGATCGTGAGGTAGAAGATTTTTCACTCGAAGTAGCTTCGGCGGGTGCGACATCTTCACTGACTCATACAAGACAATATTTAAAAAATATTGGTAGAACATTACAAGTAGAAACGGTTACAAACCAAAAATTTGAAGGATTACTCAGCCATACTGATGAAAATGAAATTGTGATTGCGTGGAAAGCAAGAGAACCAAAGCCAGTAGGTAAAGGTAAGGTGACAGTACAAAAAACAAGAATATTAAAACTCGACGAAATCAAAGAAGCGAAAGTTAAGATAAAATTTTAATCTAGTACGAAAATTATGGAAAATATTGCGTTAATTGACTCATTTTCAGAATTTAAAGACGACAAACTAATTGATCGTGTTACTTTAATGGCCATTTTAGAAGATGTATTTAGAAATGCATTAAAAAAGAAGTTTGGAGATGATGATAATTTTGACATTATTATAAATCCAGATAAAGGTGATTTAGAAATATGGCGAAATAGAGTTGTTGTTGCGGACGGTGATGTTGAAGAGCCTAACCAAGAAATATCGTTATCTGAAGCTCAAAAAATTGAGCCAGATTTCGAGGTAGGAGAAGATGTGTCTGAAGAAGTAAAGTTGATAGATTTGGGGCGTCGTGCAATTTTAGCCTTGAGGCAGAATTTAATTTCTAAAATACATGAGCATGACAACACAAATATTTATAAGCAATTTAAAGACTTAGTAGGAGATATTTATACTGCTGAGGTGCATCATATCAGACATCGTGCTATCATTTTATTAGATGACGATGGGAATGAAATCATTTTGCCAAAAGACAAGCAAATTCCGTCAGATTTTTTTAGAAAAGGAGAAAATGTTAGAGGTGTTATTGAAAGTGTCGAACTGAAAGGTAACAAGCCAGCTATCATTATGTCTCGAACTTCACCGTTATTTCTAGAAAAGTTATTCGAACAAGAGATACCTGAGGTTTTTGATGGTTTAATTACTGTAAAAAAGGTTGTTCGGATACCCGGTGAAAAAGCAAAAGTTGCTGTAGACTCATACGATGATCGTATTGACCCTGTTGGTGCCTGTGTTGGGATGAAAGGGTCTAGAATTCATGGGATTGTTCGTGAATTAGGAAATGAAAATATAGATGTGATAAATTTCACTAACAATATTCAACTTTTTATCACAAGAGCATTAAGNATAAATTTCACTAACAATATTCAACTTTTTATCACAAGAGCATTAAGTCCAGCAAGAGTTACCTCGATTAAGTTGGATGAAGAAAACCATCGTGCTGAAGTTATGCTTAAACCAGAAGAAGTGAGTAAAGCTATTGGTAGAGGAGGTCATAATATTCGTTTAGCTGGTCAGTTGACTGGATTTGAAATAGATGTTTTTAGAGAAGGTGTAGAAGAGGATGTTGAGCTTTCGGAATTTTCGGATGAAATTGATACATGGATTATTGATGAATTCTCTAAAGTTGGTTTAGATACTGCCAAAAGTATTCTAGAGCAAGATGTTGATGATTTGGTAAAGCGTACAGATTTAGAAGAAGAAACAATTAATGAGGTTATGAGAATTCTTAAGGAAGAATTTGAAGAATAACATATTTAGTATATATTAAAGCAGTTTATGGCTGAAACAATTAGGTTAAATAAAGTATTGCGGGAATTAAATATTTCTATCGACAGAGCCGTTGATTTTTTAGAAACTAAAGGCATTGAAGTAGAAAAACGTCCAACCACAAAGATTTCGTCAGAAGTTTACCAAGTGTTGTCTGACGAATTTGAAACAGACGCAAACAAAAAAGTAGCTTCTAAAGAGGTTAGCGAAGCTAAACTCAAAGAAAAAGAAGCTTTAAGAGTAGAGCGCGAAAAAGAAATTGAGGCTAAACTTCAAAAGGAAGAAGCTGCAAAAGTTGAGGTAGTCAAAGCAAAGTCAACACTTGAAGGTCCAAAACAGGTCGGAAAAATTGATTTAGACACCAAAAAGCAAAAAGTAGAACCTTCCCCCGATGCCACTCCACCACAAGAGAAAGAAAATACAGAAGAAGTCAAAGAGCCAACTGAAAAAGAGGTATCCGTTACTGACTCAAATTCTGATGAATCTAAAGTGGTCGAAGAAGCTAATGCTTCTAAAGGTGAAAAATTAACAGATACTGAAGAGCCAAAAGAGGAAAAAGTTACTACGAAATATCAAAAGTTAACTGGGCCAAAAATCTCAGGTAACAAAATTGATTTATCGCAATTTAATAAGCCTAAAAAGAAAAAAGAAGAAAACAAATCTTCGGATAAAGCCGCTGATGCCAAGAAAAAACGAAGAAGAATTAGCAAAGCCAGCCCATCAACTGGGGGTGGTCCTGGTAGAGCATCAGGAAATAATAGAGCTTCTGGTAATAGAGGGAAAGCAAGAGGAGGTCAAAGGAGACCTCAGGCGGTAAAGGCTGAGCCAAGTGCTGAGGAAGTTCAAAAACAAGTTCGTGAAACGTTAGAAAAACTTCAAGGCAAAACTAACAAAGGTAAAGGAGCAAAATATAGAAGAGAAAAAAGAGATCAGCATAGAGAGCAAACAGAAATAGATCAACAAATTGAAGCAGCAGAAAGTAAAATTTTAAAAGTCACAGAATTTGTCACTGCTAATGAAGTTGCTACGATGATGGATGTTGGAGTTACTCAAATTATATCTGCCTGCATGTCCCTAGGGATGATGGTAACCATGAATCAACGATTGGACGCTGAAACATTATCGATTGTTGCTGAAGAATTTGGTTATAAAGTTGAATTTATTACTGCAGATATTGAAGAGTCTTTTGAAGAAATTGAAGATAAAGAGGAGGATTTATTACCAAGAGCACCGATAGTTACTGTCATGGGACACGTAGACCATGGTAAAACATCCTTGCTTGATTACATAAGAAAAGAAAATGTTATTGCAGGAGAATCTGGTGGAATAACTCAGCATATTGGTGCTTATGGAGTAGAGCTAGAAAATGGTGAAAAAATAGCGTTTTTGGATACGCCAGGGCATGAGGCTTTTACGGCAATGCGTGCCCGTGGAGCACAAGTGACTGATATTGCTATCATTGTCGCAGCAGCAGATGATGATATTATGCCTCAAACTAAAGAAGCAATTTCTCATGCCCAAGCGGCAGGAGTACCAATAGTTTTTGCAATCAACAAGATAGATTTGCCAGATTCAAATCCAGAAAAAATAAAGGAAGGATTGGCTCAAATGAATCTATTGGTTGAAGATTGGGGTGGTAAAATTCAATCTCATGATATTTCTGCAAAAGTAGGAACTGGAGTCAATGAATTATTAGAAAAAGTATTACTTGAAGCAGAATTATTGGAATTGAAAGCTAATCCAAATAAAGTAGCTCAAGGGACAGTCGTTGAAGCGTTTTTAGATAAAGGACGAGGTTATGTTTCGACCATTCTTGTTCAGGCAGGAACTCTCAGAATCGGAGACTATGTGTTAGCTGGAAAGAATAGCGGAAAGGTNAAAGCCATGCATGATGAGAGAGGTCATGATATCTTAGAGGCTGGTCCNTCAACACCAGTATCTATCTTAGGACTAGATGGTGCNCCACAGGCAGGGGATAAATTNAATGTTTTTGAAGATGAGCGTGAAGCCAAGCAAATTGCGGTCAAAAGAACACANCTGCAAAGAGAACAATCTGTAAGAACACAGCGCCACATAACATTAGATGAAATTGGCCGACGAATAGCTCTTGGGGATTTCCAAGAACTGAATATTATTTTGAAAGGGGATGTTGATGGCTCTGTAGAAGCCCTCACGGATTCTTTCCAGAAACTATCCACGGAAGAAATTCAAGTCAATATTATTCACAAAGGTGTTGGAGCAATTACTGAAAGCGATGTATTATTAGCGACAGCTTCTGATGCTATCATCATTGGATTTAACGTCAGGCCAATGGGTAATGCTAGGCAAATTGCAGATAAAGAAGAAATTGATATCAGGACTTACTCTATTATTTATGATGCGATTAATGATTTGAAGGATGCCATGGAAGGAATGTTATCACCTGAACTTAAAGAAGAGATAACAGGGACAGCTGAAATTAGAGAAATATTTAAAGTTTCTAAAATTGGAAGCATAGCCGGTTGCATGGTGACTAATGGTAAGATTATTAGGAATTCTGGCATCCGATTAATTAGAGACGGGGTCGTAATCTACACAGGTGAATTAGCTTCGCTTAAACGTTTTAAGGACGATGTTAAGGAGGTTTCAAAAGGATACGACTGTGGAATGCAAGTCAAGAATTACAATGACATTCATGAAGGTGATATCATAGAATCTTTCCATGAAGTAGCAGTTAAGAAGAAATTGAAATAATTCAGTAAAACAATAAAAAAAAGGGGCTTACAGGCCCCTTTTTTTTATTGTTTTGGATTGGTGCTATCAGTTTTTGGCTTGAAGTAGAAGGCATTTGAGAATTTACGCTTGATTTTTACCAATGCTCGGTCAGCTTCAAGGCGTGTTTTAAAATTTCCAACCCATATTTTATAATTAGGTGTTTCAAATTGTTTCTCAGAATGCCATTCAGAAAAAGATTGATTAAACTCTTTTTGAGCTTTTTCTGCACCAGATCTCGCGCCACTGAAAATTTGAATTTTATAATTTAATTCCGAAAGGTTGACTTCTTTTTTTAGTTTAATTAAGGTGTCAATTTGACTATTTTTATGGATTCGAACAGTTCCTTTTTGACCATGCATTTCATGACTTAAAAACAAAGATAATGAGCTAAGTAACACGATGAAATTTAAAGAAATAGGTTTCATTTTTTTTTCATTTTTGACAAATGTAAAGTATATCGATCAAATCTTATCTAAATTTATTATTTAGAATGTTTATAAATTATGAATTAACGCTTCTGTAACATTTCTAAAATCGACTTTATACCTTACTTTTGTGCGAGATTTTTATAACCGAACTTAAATTCTTTTATGAAAAAATCGTACCAAAGATTAGAAGACAATTCTACTAACAATATGAAACAGGTAAAATACCGCAACTCAGTCTCAAAATTACGTCTTTTTGGTTCCGTCTTTTTACTCGCTCTTTCCTTGTCTTTATTTGCACAGGATGGAGATCCTACCAAAGGAAAGTCATTATTCAATACGAATTGTGCTGCTTGTCATAATCTAGATAAAAAGATGACAGGACCAGCCTTAAGGGGTGTTGAGGCAAGGCTTGCGAATGATGAAGGACTTGACAGAAATTGGCTAAACTCATGGATTCGCAACAGTTCTGCTCTTATCAAGTCGGGAGATGCGTATGCGAACAAAATTTATGCTGAATATAACGGGGCTGCAATGACCGCATTTCCACAATTTTCAGATCAAGACCTTTCGGACATATTAGCATATACAGCTCAAGAAAAAGCACAGCCAGCTGCAGTAGCCGCGGCTTCAGGAATTCCTTCTGCTCAAAACGCCTCTGATTCAGGATTGACAAATAATATTATCCTAGGTGCTTTGGCAGTAATGTTTATGTTGTTAGCGATCGGTTTAATCCTTGTAAAACAAACATTACGTCGATTTGCAGTAGCCAATAATGTTGAAATAGCAGAAGCTACACAGGGTAAATCTCTTTGGAAAGCTTTTATTCAAAATCAGTTTTTGATGTTGATTGTGGCTATTTTCTTTTTACTATCAAGTGCGTACTTTGTTTATGGCTATTTGATGCAAGTAGGAGTAGATCAAGGATATCAGCCAGTGCAACCAATACATTTCTCACACAAAATTCACTCGGGAGATAATAAAATTGACTGTAAATACTGTCACTCATCTGCTAGGGTGAGTAAACATTCGGGAATACCATCCGTAAATATTTGTATGAATTGTCACAAATCGATTTACGAATACAATGGAGAGGTAACAGATGAATATAGCAAAGAATTTTATGATGCTGAGATTCAAAAAATATATGCTGCTGCTGGATGGGATGATGTTGATCAACAGTACACAGGAGAGACTCAACCAATAAAATGGGTGAGAATTCATAATCTCCCTGATTTTGCTTATTTCAATCACTCACAACACGTCTCAGTGGCTGGTATTGAATGTCAGACATGTCATGGTCCTGTAGAAGAAATGGAAATTATGTATCAGTATTCTTCATTAACTATGGGTTGGTGTATAAATTGTCACAGAGAAACAAACGTCAAGGTTAAGGACAACGAATATTACACAAAAATACACGATCAATTATCCAAAAAATATGGTGTTGATCAGTTAACGGCAGCCCAAATGGGAGGTCTGGAATGTGGTAAATGTCATTATTAAAATATTTAAGAAGTTAACAAAGTTAGATTATGTCATCAAACAAGAAATACTGGAAAAGTGTTGAAGAGCTAAACGAAAACAGCTCAGTTGTTGAGGCGCTGAAGCAAAAGGAATTTGTTCAAGAAATTCCTGTGGATGAATTTTTAGGCGATAAAGAAACATTAGAAACATCTTCTACTTCACGACGTGATTTCCTAAAATATGTTGGTTTTAGTACAGCGGCTGCGTCATTAGCAGCTTGCGAAGGGCCTGTCATAAAATCAATTCCTTACGTTGTACAACCAGATCAAATTATTCCAGGAGTTGCAAATTATTATGCATCTACCATTGCTAACGGATATGATTTTGCAAGCGTTTTGGTGAAAACAAGAGAAGGACGTCCAATTCAAATCCAAAATAATGAATTGGCATTGACCAATGGAGGTGCTAATGCAAGAGTTAATGCTTCAGTTTTAGATTTATATGATAGTCAGAGAGTTGCAGGTCCAAAGAAAAATGGAGATTACAGTTCTTGGACGGAGTTTGATTCAGACACAATCTCAGGCCTTAATGATGCAGTCACTAATGGTAAAGATATCGTACTATTAACACAAACCTTTGCGAGTCCATCAACATCAAAACTTATAGCGGAGTTTAAAGAAAAATATAATAACGTAAAGCATGTCATTTACGATGCCATATCCGAGTCTGCTGCTGCCGATGCTTACGAAAATAAATATGGAGTTCGCGGTTTAGCAAATTATGACTTTTCAAAGGCCTCAACTATAATTTCTGTTGGAGCAGATTTCCTTGGAGATTGGCAAGGTGGAGGTTTTGACTCAGGATATTCAAAATCACGAATTCCAAGTCACGGAGAAATGTCGAGGCATACTCAATTTGAATCTAATATGACTCTCTCTGGGGCTAATGCTGATAAAAGAGTTCCAATAAAGCCAAGTGAGCAGAAAGTTGTTTTGGCTAAAATATTTGGAGCAATTACTCAAACACAGATACCTGGAAAACTAGCGGATCACATTCAAGCAGCTGTAGATACAGTTGTTGCAGAATTGAGAAGTGCTGGAAAAAATGCAGTAGTTGTATCAGGAGTTCAAGACGTAAACGCCCAGGCTCTCGTTTTAGCTATTAATGAGGCCCTAAAAAGTAATGCTTTTGAGCCACATGTAACTATTAAAACACGTCAGGGCAATAATGCTGACGTCATGGCCTTAGTCAATGATATGAACGCAGGTTCTATAGGAGCGTTAATCATGTGTGGTGTCAATCCTGTTTATAGTCTACCCAATTCAGAAGATTTTATTTCCGGACTTTCCAAGACTGATATGACGGTGTCTTTTTCTATGAAGGAGGATGAAACTTCTTCAAGGGTTCAATATATAGCAGCATTACCCCATTACTTAGAATCTTGGGGAGATGTAGAAATGAAAACTGGTCATTATGGTTTAGTCCAGCCCACGATAAGGCCATTGTTTGATACAAAACAATTTCAAGAGGCTTTGTTATTATGGAATGGTAATACCGCAACATATCACGATTATATAAAGAATCATTGGACATCTGATATTTTAGGCGAAACTTCCTGGAATGATACACTTCATGACGGTGTTTATGTAAGTGATGCTAATGATAAATATGAATTTCTTGAAAAGTCTAATGTCATTGATTTGATAGGAAGCGCTAAAACATTAGGGACTTCAAAAGGTGCCGAAATGGAGATAACTCTTTATCCTAAAACGGGTATGGGAGATGGACAGCAAGCAAATAATCCTTGGTTACAAGAATTTCCGGATCCATTAACTAGAGCAACATGGGATAATTATTTAACTGTCTCTGAATCTGATGCCAAAAAAATTGGACTTTATTTAGAGCCAAGTACATTTTTTAATCAAAGTAGTCATGATGCGACTGGGGGTCTAAATGGTAAATATGCTAACGTAACAGTTAATGGAGTTACGATGAAGGTTCCTGC
>JGI26111J50215_1000045_pt1 | contig 25238 bp, 27 predicted proteins | sample AOAMet1_04_M0_20_2_FD_50215 | JGI IMG/M metagenome (IMG submission 50215) | reverse complement strand
GCGAACTGATTCAATTGACAATCCTGTTCTAGATTCAAACAATCCAGAATCAAAACCATCAATTAATCTTAGGCTATTCAACATAAACTCAAAAGATAAGCTATCTACTATTTTTTTCCTTGAGATCATTTTCTTTTGTTTAATAGATAACAAATATTCATTCGGTGACTTTGGTTTTAAAGTTCTTGATATTTGATGCGAACTCATATCTGTTATTTTTCCATGAGCACCAGCACCAATTCCAATGTAATCTCCAAATGTCCAGTAATTTAGGTTGTGTAGGGATGGATTAGAGCTATAAGCAGAAACTTCATACTGTCTAAAGCCTTTTTTATTCAACAGTTTTGCGCCCTTTTCACCCATTTCCCAGATAATCTCATCAGATGGAAGGCGGGGAGGGAATTTGGAAAATAACGTATTGGGCTCAAGAGTTAACTGATAAAAAGATATATGAGTAGGACTTAGCTCAATTGCTTTATTTAAGTCCTCAATACACATCTCTACACTCTGGCCATTAAGGCCATACATGAGATCAATATTTATATTTGTGAAGCCGGCTCTTTGCGCTTCTATAATAGCATTGACTGCCTCATTACTACTGTGAACTCTTCCTAGAAATTTGAGCTGGCTATCTTCGAATGATTGAACGCCAACAGATAGACGATTAATACCNATACTTCGAAATTCAGTAAACTTTTCTGCTTCAAATGTNCCTGGATTTACCTCCATAGTAATCTCAACATTATCTGAAAAATTCAACCTNTCTTTCAGTCCATTTAATAGATAGCTAGCATCNTCAGNACTCATTAAGCTTGGCGTTCCGCCACCAATNAAAATTGATTCTATTGCTCTGTTTTGAACATACTGTAAATCACCNTCTAAATCTTTAATCAAAGCGCTAATGTAGTCAGATTGAATTTCTCCCTCATGAGAGTTAAAGTCACAATATGGACATTTTTTTAAACACCATGGATAATGAATGTATAGNGAGAGGGGTGGAATTTNAAGCAAGTTATTCAGCTCTAAGTAGTTGACTTAATAAATCATCTAAAGCTTGTCCACGATGNGATATTTTATTTTTAATATCTGGCTCAAGTTGAGCAGAGCTGCAACTATAGTCCTTCANATAAAAGATCGGGTCATAGCCAAAACCATTTGTTCCAATGGGCTCTCTAAGAATTTCTCCCTCCCATCGTCTCTCGATAATAATAGGTTTTGTATCTTTTTCATCATTTATATAGACCATTGCGCAACAAAAATGGGCTTTACGATTATTATGGCCCTCCATATTCAACAAAAGCTTTTTTACATTTTCCTCATCTGTTGCGCCTTCTCTAGCATATCTAGCCGAGTAAATACCTGGCTCACCATCCAGCACTTCGACCTCAAGGCCTGAATCATCAGCCAAAGCGGGTAGTTTAGTTTGAAGCGATGCATTTCTTGCTTTTATTAATGCATTCTCAATAAAAGAACTGCCAGTCTCGGGGATTTCCTTAACCTGTAAATCTTTTTGAGAGACAACACTATAATGCCCATTTAGCATGGCGTTTAATTCTCTTACCTTTCCAGGATTTCCTGTTGCAAGGATAATTTTTTTCATCGTGTATAATAATTTTGAACTAAAAGATGGAGGCAACATGACCCAAGATGAATTGAAAAATGAGGTTGCTAAGGCTGCACTTAAGTATGTTGTTCCTGAAACTATTATAGGCGTTGGCACAGGCTCAACAGCAAATTTTTTTATTGATCAACTAGCGACAATTAAGGATTCCATAAGGGGTGCTGTTGCAAGCTCAATTGAAACAGCAAATCGACTTAAAAGTCATGGTATTGATGTTTTTGACCTAAATGAGGTCAGCGAAATTTCAGTTTATATCGATGGTACTGATGAGTCAAACCATGACCTTAACCTTATCAAGGGTGGAGGAGGTGCATTGACTCGTGAAAAAATTGTAGCCGCGACCTCTAAACAATTTGTTTGTATAGCTGATGATTCAAAGCTTGTTGATNTTTTGGGTAAATTTCCTTTACCAATTGAAGTGATTCCTATGGCCTCAAACTATGTAAAGCGTGAANTTGTCAAATCAATTGGCGGCAATCCAATATTGAGAGAAGAATTTACTACGGACAATGGAAATCTAATACTTGATATTCANGATCTTAATATTGATAGCCCAAAAGCCCTTGAGAGTCAACTTAATAATATTGTGGGAGTGGTGACAAATGGACTGTTTGCATGTCGGAGTGCCGACATACTTCTACTCGCCTCTCAAGAAGGGGTTGACATTATTGAGCCTTAATAGTTACAATAGAAAAAATTATAGGTCGGTCACTAGCCCTATTCAAAAAAAGGCCATTAGAAAATAATTCCATTTAATAATATTAAATGGATTTTTTAATGAGCTTAATTGAGTGACTATGAATAAATTCTTAAAATTTTTTGCAAAAACTCTCATTGCACTTCTTGGACTATGGTGCGTGGTCGCATCTGTTCTAGCTATTTATGACGTTTCACTCTATTTTCCCTTTTATATTTCTGAGGGAGAAGAGATGCCTTATCATAGAATGGTCGCTTTAAGAGTGACCATTTTACTTACCTTTGCTTTTTACTCATTAAAATACTTGATATCTGAATCTAGGCAGTTATATCCTATTCAATTTTTAGATACAATTTTAAAGACTTATTTCTTTAGTGCTTTAGTTATTGGAATAAGATTTGATGTTGCAAAAAGTGAATACATTGTATTACTTCTTTTTTTGCTTATGGCTATCTTTTCACATATTGTCTCAAGGCCTAAATTGAGAAGATATTATTATTCTAAGTTCTCCGATTAACTATATAGACTTTACCTCTTTAAAACTTCGAATTCTGTTATTATTGAATTGAATAATTTCGATTTAATTAGAAATGCATAACTTTACGCCCATTAGCGCTTTAATTGGAGGCATCATTATTGGCCTTTCCGTCGTTTTATATTTTTATGCTACAGGGCGACTAGCAGGAATTAGTGGAATCTTTGAAAATGCTATTACGCAAACGTCTCAAAGAGTTTCAAATACTTTGTTTTTAATTGGACTGGTAGTAGGCCCATTAATTATCTACAATCTAGTCTTACCAAATAATCCAATCGCTTTTGAAATAACCCATTCATACCTTTTAATTATTCCTGGTGGATTTTTGGTTGGTTTTGGGACTAGGTTAGGAGGTGGCTGTACCTCTGGTCATGGAATATGTGGTATTGGTAGATTATCAGTCAACTCTATGGTTGCAACTGCAACATTTGTTGCAATAGGAGTCTTAACAGTATTCACCCTTCAGCAGTTTGGGATCTATCTATGAGTGACAAAATTATCTCCCTTGTCTCAGGTATTATCTTTGGAATCGGTCTAGTTATTTCAGGAATGACTAATCCTGAAAAAGTAATTGGGTTTTTGAGCATCACTCATAACTGGGATGCCTCTCTTATTTTTGTCATGGGTGGCGGTATTATTACTGCTGGACCATTCTTTTATCTTATGAGAAATAGACAAACATCTTCCCTGGGTAATCAAATTGATTTACCGAAGAAACAAAAGCTTGATAAAAAGATTATTATTGGTGCATCGCTTTTTGGAGTAGGTTGGGGGCTTGTTGGCCTTTGCCCTGGTCCAGCTATCGCTGCAATAGCAACTTTTGACCCAATAATCATAGTGTTCCTGCTTTCAATGGCTGCAGGGGTTTTAGTTAAAAAAAATATAATCAAATAACAGTCATAACCTACTAAAATATTCTTACTTAACTTTTGAGGTGATTTCTATGGCTGATCATACTCTAGACATGTGTGGATTTGCATGTCCAATGCCAATTTTAAAAACTAAGCAAGCACTAGCTTCAATGGAATCAAAAGAGATTATTGAGGTCATTTGTACTGATCAAGGATCAAAAAAGGATTTTGTTGCCTTTTGTAACCAGCTTGGTCACAAGTTAATCTCTCAAAAAGATGATGGCAATAAAATCATCTTTAATATTGAAAAGAATTAGACTCTATGACATCTGACTCTAACGAAATGACGCTCATTGCCTCAAAAGGAACACTCGACTGGGCTTATCCTCCCTTTATTTTGGCTTCAACTGGCATTGCTATGGGTAAGGAGGTAACTGTTTTTTGTACTTTCTATGGGTTAAACCTTCTACTCAAAGACTTGTCGCATCTGAGAATTTCGCCCCAGGGTAATCCTGATATGCCAATGAAAATGCCTTTTGGGCCAAAGTGGTTTCAGTCAATAGATTTTGGTCCAAAAATTCCCAATATTATTTGGAATATCCCTGGCTTTGAGCTTTTCGCCACAAAAATGATGAAAAAAACATTTCAAAACAATGGCATGGCAACTATCGAGGAGCTCAGAAGTATTTGTGTGGAAATGGGTGTTAAATTTATAGCCTGTGAGATGACTATGGGGATGTTTGGCTTCTCAAGAGATGAATTTATTGAAGGAATAGAGTTTGCTGGTGCTGCAACTTATCTGGATGTCGCTCAAAAATCTAGCCAAGATTTATTTATTTAGTTTATCGCCAGTCAAGATTTGGCCAACCATTCTTATTTGCCGTACTAGTCAATCTTGGATCGCCATTAATAGCTACAGGATTATCCACAAGCTCAAGAAGTGGGAGGTCATTGTGAGAGTCAGAATAGAAATAAGAGCCCTTCAAATTCTTATTATGTTTTTCAATCCAAGGCATCAAATTATCAATTTTCCCTGACTGAAAACATGGAACTCCTGAAACTTTACCCGTAAAACGTCCATCTTTAAATTCAGGCTCTGTTGCAAGTAGATGATTTATTCCATACATCTCAGCTATTGGAGCAGTTATAAATGTATTGGATGCAGTAATCACAAGAACAGTATCGCCATTTTCTTTATGCTGATTAATGCAGCTTTGAGCTTTATCAAGAAAAATAGGCTCAATTTTTTGGTGAATAAAATTCTGACGAAGATCATTAAGCTCATCTATAGAATATTCAGTTAGAACTTTAAAACTAAATTCTGCCCAGGCATAAATATCTAACTTACCAACTTCATATTGCTGATAAAAATATTCATTCATCTTTTGAAAAGAGGCCGTGTCTTCAATTATTCCTTTTTCGCATAAAAACTCACCCCACAGATAATCACTGTCTCCACCAATAAGCGTATTATCAAGGTCAAACATTGCTAAAGACATACTTCTGACTCCACGATAGTCATTATTTCTTCAATAGAATCAACAACCTTAATTAATTCAAAATGCTCCCGATTGACATATGATTTATCAACAGTTTGCTCGATCCAGGATAGGAGCGAACTCCAAAATTTAGAATCATATAATATGATTGGAACTTTATTCATTTTACGGGTTTGCATCAATGTTAAAACTTCCATTAACTCATCAGCAGTGCCGTACCCACCAGGAAAATAAATACAGGCACTTGAGTACTTAACAAGCATGACTTTTCTAGAAAAGAAATAGTTAAAAGTAATATTTTCATCTAAATAGGGATTACTAGATTGTTCATTTGGTAACTCAATATTAAGACCTATACTCTTAGATTTTCCTTCATAAGCGCCCTTATTGGAAGCACTCATAATCCCAGGACCGCCGCCTGTAAAAACATTATATCCAGCATTTGATAATTCTTTTCCTAGCCGATAGGCATCTGTATAGATCGGATCAGATTCCTGAATTCGAGCCGACCCAAAAATGGTCACATTATTTTTGAAGTTTTGAAGTCGTTCCTTTGCTGACAATAATTCAGCACCAACTGTAACTAAGCTCATAGTGAAGAAAAGACAGAAGAGGCTGTCTCTATTGTTTTAGTAATGTCTTCATCTGAGTGTGCTATTGATAGAAAACCAGCCTCATAGGCTGAAGGTGCAAGATAGATACCTTTTTTCAGCATGGCATTATAGAATTTTTTAAATAGTTCAATATCACAACTAGATGCCTGAGAGAAATTACTTACTTTTTCTTCTGAACTAAAAAATAAACCAAACATACCACCAACATAATTAGATGTCATAGGGATATTATGAGATTTAGCTGCCGATACAATACCATCAACTAAATTAGAGGCTCTTCGACCCAGGTTTTGATAAAAAGATTTATCAGATTCCAGAGCACTAAGCATAGCGATACCTGATGCCATAGAAAGTGGATTACCTGAAAGTGTACCTGCTTGATAAACAGGACCTAGAGGGGCTATTTGACTCATGATTTCTCTCTTCCCCCCAAAGGCAGCAACTGGAAGCCCACCTCCAATTACCTTTCCTAATGCAGTAAGGTCAGGTACAACATCATAAACTTCTTGCGCACCCCCTAAAGCTACTCTAAATCCTGTCATCACCTCATCAAAAATCAGAACAGCGCCATACTCATCACAAATCTTGCGTAAGCCCTGCAAAAAACCTTCTTTAGGAGGTATACAATTCATATTGCCTGCAATGGGCTCAACAATTATGCATCCAATCTCCTCACCCATCTTAGAAAATAAATCCTCGACAAGCTCCAGATTATTGAACTCAAGAGTCAGAGTATGTTTTGCAAGATCACCAGGAACGCCGGGGGATGTTGGAACCCCTAGCGTTAGAGCACCTGACCCTGCCTTAACTAACAAAGAATCAGAATGGCCGTGATAGCAGCCCTCAAATTTCAAAATTTTATCTCGGTTTGTATAGCCCCTTGCTAATCGAATTGCACTCATAGTTGCCTCAGTTCCAGAACTGACCATTCGAACTAGCTCAATGGATGGCATGATCTGACAAACTTTTTTTGCAAGTGAAGTCTCAATCTGAGTTGGCGCCCCAAAGCCCAAACCTTTATCTAAAACTGACTTAACTGCATCAATGATAACTGGATTAGAATGGCCTAAGATCATTGGCCCCCAAGAGCCTACATAATCAATATAAGAATTTCCATCTACGTCAAAAAGATAAGCACCCTCACCTCTATCAAAAAAAACTGGATCTCCCCCCACACCATTAAAGGCCCTAACTGGAGAGTTCACTCCTCCGGGTATATATTCTTTAGCCTCTTTAAATAAAATTGAAGATTGGTTCATTAATACTCCTGAATATTAGTAATCGCTGGGTACTTTTTTAAATTGGTTATGTGTGACCAGACAACCAACACATTATCCAATAATAATTTAATATTTATAGTTGTTTGTGCCATTGATATAGCACGATTTGTATCATCAAGCAGTTTGAATAGATTATTGAATGATGTTTTTTCAACAACTTGATTAAGCTCTAGATTTGCTCCTTCATGATCTAACACTTTAATTTTAATAGCTTCATTCAAAAGATGCTGTAAACATTTAAGAACTTCAAGTTCATGATCAACAAATATATCAGTATTTGATATTTTGGTTGGACTTAGCACAATCTCAAGCAATAAATTCTGCCAACTCTGATATTTAAGAAAATAATCACCTTTAAGATCATCGAGTGCTTTTTGAGGAACCCCGTGGGAACTCTCTAGAAGTTGCATAGAATCAAAATCATCTCTTGTGTTTTCAGTAATTTGATTTGAAAGCCAATCCGCGCTCTCCTGATCATAAGTGGGATTAATATGAATAGTTTGACATCGAGACAGTATAGTCTTTGGGAGAAGGTTTTATATTATGTGCTAACAAAATAATAAGTGTATTTTTTCTAGGCTCTTCTAACGTTTTTAATAGGCTATTAGCTGCATTATTGTTCATTTGATCTGCATAAAAAATGACGCCAATCTGAAGAGAGTCAGCCGTTTTACTCAATACCTCACAAAAAGCACGAATTTGATCAACCCGAATTTCTTTTGACATTGAGCCTGAATCATTAAGCTCAGTTCTACAGTAGATTAAATTTGGGTAATGAGAGCGCCGAATTAAAACACTGTGACCCAGCTCTTCCTCTGGCTGATCTTTTTGNAGAGATTGACAAAACTCGCATGTGCCACAGGAAGAGNTAGGACAAAGAAGTTTTTGAATAAAGTTTTGAGTCAAATTGAGTTTACCAATTTTATCAACTCCAGTAATAAGCAATGCATGAGGTAAATGATTCTGCTGAACCATTTTATCGAGCTTGTCACTGGCACTCTTTTGCCAAGGAGGAATCATATTGAGTCTACGAGTAATCTAATTTTTTCATGAATATCATTAATTGTTCCACTTGCATCAATTAACTTAATTCTTTTAGGAAAGGCCTCAGACCTATTAATGAAGACAGATCTTACACGTTCAAAAAAAGCTCTCTCCTCAAGCTCAATTCTGTCTTTTGCAGCACGAGCCTCAATTCTGGTCATGCCTATCTCAACGCTGATATCAAGTAATAGAGTTAGATCAGGCTGAAAGTCACCTAAGACCCANTCTTCTAATTTAGCAATTCGATCTAAATTAAGCATCCTCCCACCACCTTGATAAGCAAAAGAAGCATCAGTAAAACGATCACTGACAACCCAAGAACCGTTATTCAGAGCTGGGATAATTTTATTTTGTATGAGCTCGTTTCTAGAACTAAACATTAATAATAACTCTGTATCACTGTGCATTTCTTGGTTGTCAACGTCAAGCAATACGGAGCGAATTTTTTCTCCAACATCAGTACCNCCTGGTTCACGAGTTCTCACAACTTTAATACCTTTTCGCTGCAAATAGCTACAAATAAGATCTATTTGTGTACTTTTACCAGCACCCTCAACACCATCAATTGTGATAAACCTTCCTTTATTCATAGCATNNAATTTTAAACTAGTTATTATTTAAGTACTTCTTGATATTCTCTTTATGTTTTTCATAATTTGGAGCAAATGCATGGCTTCCATCCTTCTTTGAAACAAAATACAAGTCATTTTCCTTTGCAGGGTGAAGAGCTGCATACAATGAAGCTTGCCCAGCTGAAGATATAGCTCCTGGAGGCAAACCTTTATTACGGTATGTATTATATGGATGATCAATCTTTAAATCGCTTCGAGTTAATGGAGATGAGTAGGCATCTCCCAATGCGTATATCACTGTTGGGTCTGTCTGAAGTCGCATATTTAAATTCAGTCTTGCTATAAAAACACTTGAAATTAATGGTTTTTCATAATCTAAGGCAGTTTCATTTTCTATTAAAGAGGCAAGGATTATGGCCTGATATGGCGAAGTAAGNGGAATACTNCTATCTCTTTTTTCCCACATCTCTGATATCTTTATTTTCATTGCCAAATGCGATCTTTTCAAAACATTTTCAACACTCTCACCATAATTAAAGATATATGTTTCAGGATAAAACCAGCCATCATATGGCTCCTTGACTCCAATTGAGTTCATAACTTGATCAAATGAGCCTNTTTTTGTGAGCGATGGATCATTTTTTAACTGATTAAAATAGTATTTAATTGTNTTTCCTTCAACTAAAGTAATTTTAGTTTTGAGTACATCTCCTCTTGAAATTTTCTCTATAAATTCAAATACAGAGGTGTTAGGCTTTAATTCATAGTAGCCAGACTTTAATTTTTTATTAGCACTAAGTAGCCTGCTTAGTGATGTAAAAAATAATTTTGACTTAATTAGTTTTTTTTCGCTTAAATCTTGAGCAACGACCCCCATAGAAGCGCCAGATTTAACTTGAATAATTTGTGTTTGGACAGAAGTTATATCCTTAGATACAAGAATCCAAGCCATAAATAGAAGCAAAAAAATAGATGCAACAAGTCTTGAAAAGAATTTATTCTTATTATTTACAAGCATGTCCAAGATTTAATATCTTGAGTAATAGACGAATATGCAGCACTAATTTTCTCAGTTATTGGGTTATTAGTTAGGTAATAATCGCCAATTGAAGTGACTGGCTGAATNCCAATCAGGCTATTTGAAACGAATACTTCATTAGCTTTCTCTAGCTGCTTAATTGAAATATCNTCCTCTCTCACCTCTAAGTTGGTTAATCTTGANAGTTCTAAAATTATCGATCTTCTGCTGCCAATCACACCGCACCTCTCTANTTTAGGGGTAATCAACTTATTACCAAATATTAAATAGATGTTGCCTTGAGTTACTGAAACTACCGATTGATTCTCATCAAGCATAATAGCTTCATCAGCCAACATGTTTGTTCGAGCCAAAATTTGTTCGAGCCTATTACAATGCTTAATGCCTGCTAAATTTGGGTTTGAGTGAAACCCACTAATTGCAAATTCTAGTGAGTAAGTTTCTTTAGTTTTATACTCATTCATTTGAGATACAATTACAACTCTAACTGGCTCAATATCCTTACTATAGCTATAGCCTCTGAGTGAATTACCACGTGACAATATTAATTTAACAATGCAATTTTTTTCTGAAGATAGACTGAGTGCTTTTTTTATATCTTCTAGCCAAACTGAATTCGCTATTTTTTTGATATTTAACCTATCACACCCATTATTTAGTCGCGAAAAGTGGTTATCCCAAAATAAAACTTTATTGTCTTTTGCAACACAGGTTTCAAATAAGCCGTCACCATACTGCATATTACGATTAAAGATACTAACATTGGACTTCACCTCGCCATTTATGATTACTAAAGGTTCCATGTCGTATTTTTTAATCTATAGCAATTTTAATTGATCAGTCAATAATAGTTAATTATGAGTATGAACAGCAATAATCAACGACAGTTTTAACTTCTAACTTGAACACACTTTGTGAAGGCACTTCAAAAGACTCTCCTGATTTGATAGTTTGCCAAGCATTATTTCCAGGGAGCAAAACATTAAGCTCTCCTGCCATAATCTCCATTAATTCATGTTTTTCAGTCGAGAATTCAAATGACCCAGGCATCATTATTCCAAGCGTTTTTGTGGTTCCATCATTGAAGTTTACAACACGACTTGTGACTTTACCATCAAAGTAAATATTTGCCTCTTTAATAATTTCAACGTCTTCAAATGTTGGCATAATCTGTTCCTATACTTGATCCATAATATACTGAGTTAATAGAGGAACGGGTCTTCCAGTTGCGCCTTTCTTAGAACCTCCCAGCCATGCAGTTCCTGCAATATCAATATGAGCCCAAGAATAATTTTTTGCATAGCGAGCTAGAAAACATGCTGCGGTTACTGTCCCTGCTTCTCTTCCTCCAATGTTTGCCATATCTGCAAAATTTGATTTCAGCAAATCATCATACTCCTCATCAAGAGGCAACTGCCAAACGGTATCAAGTGATGACAGTCCTGATGACTTAAGGGCATCTGCAAGCTTTTGATCATTAGACATGACACCAGAATGATGCTTACCCAGAGCTATAATAACTGCGCCTGTAAGAGTAGCAATATCAATAACTGCCTTAGGCTTAAACTTCTCACAATAAGTCAAAGCGTCACACAAAATTAAACGACCTTCAGCATCTGTATTTAAAATTTCAATAGTTTGACCAGACATACTTTTAACAACATCGCCTGGTTTTGAGGCATTATGTGCCGGCATATTTTCTACCGTTGGCACAACAACAGTCAAATTTACTTTAAGATTCATTTCAGCAATAGCGCTCATTGCTCCAAGCACAGAAGCAGCACCACACATATCGTATTTCATCTCATCCATGCCTTGACCAGGCTTTAAAGAAATACCGCCACTATCAAAAGTCACACCTTTACCGACCAAAACGATTGGAGCTTCATTGCCGGCATTAGAATAACTTAGACTGATAAGCTTTCCAGGCTCTATAGAGCCTTTTGAAACAGAGAGCAAAGAATTCATTCCTAGAGACTCCATATCTGACTCTTCAAGGATTTCGCATTCAAGATTATAAGTTTCCGCAAGAGACTTGGCTGTCTCAGCGATGTAAGTTGGGGTGCAGATATTTGGAGGCAAGTCACCTAGCTCTCTTGTAAGCGCCATACCATTTGCAATAGCAACGCCTTTTTGAATTTCTGATGCCCCATTGTTTTGAGAATATATATTGACTGCCTCAAGCACAATGTCACTAATCTCTTCCTTGACACCTACTTTCTTTACCTTATAACTTTCATTTTTTAGAACTCTGGCNGTTGTAATTTGAAGCCAAGCCTCATCGGCATCCTCAACTTCAATACTTGGAATGACAACATTTTTAACCTTTGATACACTCATTGCTGAAGAAAGTGATTTCAGCGCCTTTATATAATTTTTTTGACTGAGTGGCGACTCACCTAAACCAACAACTAGAACCCTTTTTGACTTATAGCCNTCGACTTTTCCAAGCATCAAGGTGCTTGCTAATTTTGGCTCAAATCGATGTAGATCTAGATAATTTTGAATAATTCTATTTTCATTTGATTTGCCCTTGAGAACAAAGGCAACTGAGCAGTCTCCACTATAATGGTCAACCGCTTGGTGAGTAACAAAAAACTCCATATCAATTTCCGGAAATTATAATCTCGGTATTCTACCAAAAAACTGTAAAATTTACCTCTTTAATCATTAGTTTTCACATGAAAAAGTTTCTTACTATCGCGTTAATCTTTATCACTAATATTGTTTTTGCAGATGTTGGCATGATTGTAAATAAATTAAAGCCTTATTTTCCAGAAATTAAGGCTGAAAATATTAGCACTTCTCAGCTGGATGGATACTATGAAGTAGTTCTTACAAACCCTAGCATTGATGTACTTTACATTTCTATGGATGGAAGATATGTGCTTCAAGGCGCAGTCACTGATCTAGAATTAATGACAAATATTTCCACTAATCGTGTTAACGCNATCAAACAAAATATGCTTNACAGCATTAGCGATAATGAAAAGATAATCTTTAAATCCGAAAATGAGAAATATGTTGTTCATGTTTTTACAGATGTTGATTGCCCCTATTGCGCTAAACTTCATGCAAATATGAATGAAATGAATGCTCTTGGAATTACTGTGAAATATTTGGCCTCACCTCTGGAGCAACTTCATCCAAATGCTCAAAGCGCTATGGAAAAAATATGGTGTGCTGAAGATAAGGCGATTGCCATTCACAATTATAAAACTAAGCGATTCTTGCCAAATAGCCCAGATTGTATTAATCCAGTTGCAGAGCAGCTAGCAATTTCCAAACAATTGGGCGTCAATGGAACGCCATCAATTTTTTTTGAAAATGGATTAAATATTCCTGGCTATTTAGAGCCCGAAGAGCTTTTAAATAGATTTTTGAATACCCTTGCTCAATAACAATAATTCAAGAGTCATTGCTCATAATGCTATTTGTCTTGTAGCACTTGAAAAATATACGCTTTCTGAATCGTTATTTCCTAGTGAAACCTCAGAATCTTCATTTGCAAAGTCACTCACTTACGGCTCACTCAGGTTCTATCATCATCTTAATGANGTTATAACTCCTCGGCTAAAAAAAACCTTAGACAAAAAAAATCTTGATATTCACATTCTTATAATTATGGGGGCATATCAACTAATTTATACTGATGTGTCAACTCATGCTGCCATCAATGAAACAGTCGAGGTGGCAGAAAAAATTAAAAAGCAATGGGCTAAAGGCCTTATCAATGCAATACTTAGAGGGATTGATAGGGACCGAGATGATATTCTTAATACTCCTCACTATTCTCATCCAAGTTGGCTTGTAAAAAAAATTATGAAGGAATATCCTGATAATTTTCATAAGATATTTACTGAAAATAATAAACAAGCCCCAATGTCTCTTCGAGTCCATCCATCAATTAATATCAAGTCATATCAAGATAAACTTTTAGAGGGGGGTATAGAATCTAAGACCTCAAAAATTGCACCTCAGTCTTTGACCCTTAATAAAGCAGTAAATGTAGAAAAATTACCAGATTTTAGAGATGGCTCTTGCTATGTTCAAGATACTTCTGCGCAACTAGCAGGTCAGCTCATTGCTCCAAAAAATGGTGAATTAATATTAGATGCCTGTTGCGCACCTGGGGGTAAAACAACTCATCTTGCTGAGCTTTGTCCTAATTCAGAGATCTTGGCATTAGATGCTGACGAGAAAAGGCTTATCAAAGTCAATGATAATATTAAAAGACTTAAGAATAAAAATGTTAAAGTCATTTTAGGAGACGCAACAAAGGGCGACTGGTGGAATCAAAGACTTTTTGATAAGATTTTAGTAGATGCTCCATGCACTGGAACAGGGGTGATAAGAAGGCATCCAGATATTAAACTTATAAGAAAACCTAGGGACCTTTCCCATATCGTCGAGGTTCAAGCTTCTATTCTTAAGAACTTATGGTTAATGCTAAAACCTGGAGGCATACTTGTATATGCTACATGCTCGATTTTAAAAGATGAAAATGAAAATCAAATAAGTAAATTTATTAACCTCAATATGGATAGTAGTATTGAGGAAATCAGAGTTCCTTGGGGCAAAGGCCCTATAGGAAAGCAACAATTACCTAATGATATATTCGATGGATTCTATTATGCTCAGCTAAGAAAAAAAAGTAAGTCCAAATAAGACTATTTCTCTAATGCAATATCTAAAACCTGGTCAATCCATTTAACTTTAACAATTTCTAGCTTACTTTTTATTTTTTCAGGCACCTCAGATAACTCACGCTCATTATCTTCGGGAATAATGACAGTTTTAATACCTCCTCTCATTGCGGCAAGAAGTTTTTCTTTCAAACCACCGATTGGGGTTATTTCACCCCTCAGAGTAATTTCACCAGTCATTGCAACTGCAGCTTTAACTTTTCGACCAGTTAAAACTGAAACAAGAGCTGTACACATTGCTGCTCCAGCGCTCGGCCCATCTTTCGGTGTTGAGCCATCTGGAACATGGATATGAATGTCCAGTTTTTCATGGAAATCATCTGAAATTCCTAAAGAATCGGCACGTAAACGAGTTACTGACATTGCCGCTTGTATTGATTCTTTCATAACGTCACCAAGTTGGCCCGTATAGTTTAATTTTCCCTTACCTTTGTATGAGGATGCTTCAATTGTAAGTAAGTCACCACCAACTGAAGTCCATGCTAATCCTGTTACCTCGCCGATTTGATTATGTTCTTCAGCTAAACCAAATCGATACTTCTTCATTCCTAAAAATTTTGGCAAACTTTTAGAGTTAATAATTGCTCTAGCTTTTCGTTTTTTTAGCGTTACGTCCTTAATGACTTTTCTACATATGCTGCCAATTTCACGATCAAGATTTCGAACACCTGCTTCTCTAGTGTAGTAACGAATAATATCCATAATTGCAGAATCTTTAAAGACTATTTCCGAACTATTAACACCATTGTTTTTCATTTGCTTCGCTATTAAGTGTCTCTTAGCAATTTCAAGTTTTTCATCTTCTGTATAACCAGACAAATGGATGATTTCCATTCTGTCAACTAATGCTTCTGGGAGGTTTAAGGAATTTGCAGTGGCAACAAACATAACTTGAGAGAGATCATAGTCAACCTCTAGGTAGTGATCATTGAAAGTATGATTTTGCTCAGGATCCAAAACCTCGAGCATGGCAGAGCTTGGGTCGCCTCTAAAATCAGAGGCCATTTTGTCTATTTCATCTAGGAGAAATAATGGATTTTTGACATTAACTTTTTGCATTTTCTGAACGATAGATCCAGGCATAGCACCTATATAAGTTCTTCTATGTCCACGAATTTCTGCCTCATCTCTTACACCGCCAAGAGCCATGCGAACATATTTTCGATTCACAGATTTTGCAATTGATTCACCCAGTGAGGTCTTTCCTACTCCAGGAGGTCCAACTAAACAAAGTATATTGGCCTTATTATGCGTAACACGACTTTGCACAGCAAGGTGCTCCATAATTCTTTCTTTTACTTTATCCAGCCCATAATGATCAGAGTCAAGAATCTTTTGCGCCTTGACTAAATCTTTATTAGTTTTAGTTTTTTTACTCCAAGGCACTGAACACAAATTTTCTATATAGGTTCTAATGATGGATGCGTCAGAAGACTGGGATGACATTCTTTGAAGTTTATTAAGTTCACTTTGAGCTTTCTTCTTAGCCTCCTTAGGCATTTTGGCTTTGTTGATACTATTTTGTAAATCCTCAATTTCATTTTCATCATCAAGGGTGCCGAGCTCTTTTTGAATGGACTTCATTTGTTCATTCAAGTAATAGTCTCTTTGATTAGACTCCATTTGCTTACGGACTCTATTCTGAATTTTTTGCTCTGCACCAAGAACATCTAACTCACCTTCAAGGATGGACAAAATTGCCTCTAGTCTATCTTGTGCTTGGCCACTTTCAAGAAGACTCTGTTTTTCACTCACTTTGAGACTTAAGTTTGCAATAATTACATCACTAAATCTTTCAACATCGGTAATTTCTTTAAGAACCTTATAAACCTCTTCAGGGATTTTTTTACTAAGCTTAATATATTTTTCAAAATTTTCTAATGCAAGACGCATCATTGCTTTAATTTCTGTATCGTTATCAAAACTTAAACTACAATCACTTAATACGACTTCAGTGTGCTCACCTAAATCTACAAACTCTTCAATTTTTGCGCGTTTAACTCCTTCAACTAGAACTTTAATAGTCCCATCGGGCAATTTTAAAAGCTGAAGAATCGTTGCCAAAGTTCCAACCTTGTGAAGATCGTCATTATTTGGCTCCTCAATTGCTTCATCTTTTTGCGTAGCTAAAAAAACATTTTTATCTGCTTCCATAGCTTGGGTGATTGCTTTAACAGAGGATTTCCTTCCAATAAATAGTGGAATAACGGTATGAGGAAAAACAACTACATCTCTTAATGGTAGAAGGGGGGTTGACTGCTTCTCTAAGCTGTTTGACTCTGTTGTGATTTCTGCTTCCATAATAATGAAACACCTTGCTTATCTAGTAATCTTTCTAGATAGTGACTAGTTACATTAATTTCAAGTAGCCATTGACCAAATTCGTTCATTATTTCTTTTTTAATAAATCCAACTTTATGTATTTCACTTCTTATATATGCCGACTGAACATCTAACTTGATACGTGCAGAAGTCATCATTCCACTAAGACTTTCAGATAAGGCCTCATAAAGAAGATCAACCCCTTCTCCAGTTTCAGCAGAAAGCCAAACACGAGAAATATTTCCTTCTGAGTCTTTATCGATTCTTGGTTTNAAGTTGACTAGGCCATCAATCTTATTCATTACTAGAATTCTTGGTATTTTTTGAGCATCTATTTGCTCAATAATATCTTCGACCTGGTCAATTTTATCTCTGTTATTTGGATCAGATGCATCAACAATGTGAAGAAGTACATTTGCCTGACGAGTTTCCTCTAATGTTGATTTAAATGCCTCAACAAGTTCATGCGGCAAGTCCTGAATAAAACCAACTGTATCCGCGATGACTGCCTCACCAGATGCTGGCAACATAACTCTTCTAATAGTAGAATCAAGAGTTGCAAATAACTTATCATCTGCATACACTTCAGCATTTGTTAATAGATTGAAGAGTGTCGACTTGCCAGCATTTGTGTAACCGGCAAGAGATATCATTGGAAGCTGATTTTTTACNCGAGATTTTCTGCCTAGATCATGTTGTTTATGAACTTTTGCAAGTCGCTTATTAATATTTTTAATTCGAATTGAAACAAGTCTTTTATCTGTTTCTAACTGAGTTTCACCAGGACCTCTTAAACCTATACCTCCTTTTTGCCTCTCTAGGTGAGTCCAACCTCTTACTAATCTGGTTGAAAGATGTTTTAATTGAGCAAGTTCTACTTGCAGCTTTCCTTCAAAAGAGCTCGCTCTTAATGCAAAAATATCCAATATTAAGCCTGTTCGATCCATAACTTGGCACTTCAATGCTTTTTCTAAGTTACGTTCTTGAGATGGTGATAACTGGTGCGAAAATATAACTAGTTCAATTTCATTGTCACTTACACTTAATGCAAGTTCATCAACTTTACCAGTTCCAATAAAAAACTGCGCCTTAGTAAAACTTCTTTTTACTAAAACTGTTTCAATAATATTCAGTCCAGAAGAGACAGCAAGCTGTTTAAATTCATTGACACTATCTGGTGATTGACTAATAGAAGTGAGCTCAATATGGACTAGGATAGTTCTTTCGCCTTGACCAACCGCATCCTTTTGACGATCAAACAACTCCATAGACATTATTGAGTTTTTAGCATACAGAATTTAATTTCATTAGCTTGCCTTGCGAATAGTTCTTTTCTTATTATCAGATTGATGAACTATTACTGGTTGTTTCAAACCTTCTACAACTGCTTTATCTATCACAACCTCTTTCACACTTGGGTTAGATGGAATTTCATACATTGTATCTAACAACAAGTCCTCTAAGATTGCCCTCAAACCTCTTGCTCCTGTTTTTCTCTTAAGCGCTAATTTGGCAATAGCTACAAGAGCATTCTTCCTGATTGTTAGCTTCACTCCTTCAATAGCAAAAAATTGTTGGAACTGTTTCACTACTGAATTTTTTGGCTTCGTGAGAATTTCGATTAAAGCATCCTCATCAAGCTCATCCAANGATGTATGAACTGCTAAGCGTCCTACTAACTCAGGAATTAGTCCAAATTTAATTAGATCATCTGGCTCTAAAAACTTGTAAAGCTCAGTCAAGGTTTTTTTATGACTTTTTTCTTTGACATTGGCCGCAAAACCAATTCCAGCTGCTTTCTCAATTCGTCTATCTATAACCTTCCCAAGCCCATCAAAAGCGCCTCCACATATAAATAATATTTTTGAGGTATCAACATCAATCGTTTCTTGATTAGGATGTTTCCTTCCTCCTTGAGGTGGAACTGAGGCAATAGTGCCCTCAATTAGCTTCAACATTGCTTGCTGAACACCCTCCCCAGAAACATCTCTGGTGATCGAAGGAGAGTCTGAGCGGCGTGAAATTTTATCTATTTCATCTATAAATATGATTCCTTGCTCAGCTCTTTTTGGNTCAAAATCACATTTTGCAAGAAGGCTCTTGATGACATTTTCTACATCGTCGCCAACATATCCAGCCTCAGTTAATGTTGTGGCATCTGCCACTGCAAATGGAACATCCAAGAAACGAGCCATTGATTGAGCCAAAAGCGTTTTTCCACTCCCAGTAGGTCCAATCAAAAGTATATTTGACTTATCAAGCTCAACATCATTGGAAATATAGTCAGCTTTGAGGCGCTTATAATGATTATAAACGGCCACAGAGAGAACTTTTTTTGCATGNGATTGACCAATGACATATTCATTNAGCGAGCTAAATAAATCTTTAGGAGTGTAATTCCAATCCTGGTATTGATCTTTTTTATCCTTGATAGTTTGTTCTTGTATCAAGTTGTAACAAGAGTCTATGCACTCGTCACATATATACACGCCTGGACCGGCGATTAGACGAGTAACCTCATCTTTATTTTTTGAACAAAATGAACAACTTAGATCTTCAGTATTTTGATCCATTGGCAAACTTCAATTTAGCGTTTATTAATGACTTTATCAATAAGTCCATATTTAGCAGACTCACTTGCAGACATGAAATTATCGCGATCAGTATCTTTTTGTATATTTTTCATACTTTGACCGGTATGCTCTTTAAGGATTGAATTTAAATTATCTCTCACCTTCAGAATCTCTTGAGCATGAATATCTATATCACTTGCTTGACCAGAGAACCCTCCTAATGGCTGATGAATCATACATCTAGCATGAGGAAGAGCAAACCTTTTGCCCTTAGCTCCAGCAGTCAAAAGAAGCGCACCCATACTTGCAGCTTGTCCGATACAAAGAGTTGAAATATCAGGCTTAATAAATTGCATTGTATCGTAAATTGCTAGGCCTGCAGTGACCGAACCACCCGGTGAATTAATGTATAAATGAATATCTTTATCAGGGTTTTCAGACTCCAAAAAAAGGAGCTGTGCAACCACAACATTAGCGGTGTAATCCTCAACAGGACCAACCATAAAAACAACACGCTCTTTTAAAAGTCTTGAATAGATATCATAAGCCCTCTCACCACGACCTGAGCTCTCTATAACCATTGGGATTTGATTTAAATTTTGAATTGTCATATCAGTTTTGGGTATTCATTATTTCTAAAAATGTTTTGTCTGTAGTCGTTACCTTTGCTTTTTCAGCAACATGTTTGGCAACCAAATCCTCAACAACAATTGACTCGATATTAGCAAGCCTTGAAGGGTCTGTGTTATACCAATCAATCATTTGCTGTGCGCTCTCACCATATTGTAGCGACATTTCATTAAGTTTAGCATCAACCAAATCTTTTTCAGCTGTTATTTCGGAATCCGTTGCAATTTTATTAATTAACAAGCCTAATTTAACTCTTCTTGCAGCCTCTTCATTGAACATCTCAGCAGGTAGCTTACCTTTTGATGGCATACCTTGCTGCTCCATGCGAGACTCCATGTCTTGTTGAAGTTTTTCTGCCTCAGAGGAAATGCTCCCCTCAGGAACTTCGAAATCATTAGCTTCTAGAAGCGCTGAAAACGCAGTATCTTTGTTCTGCTGAACGAGCCTTGAATCAAGCTCAAGCTTCATTTGGTTAGTCATTCTTGACTTCATCGTTTCAAAATCTTTTTCACCATACTTCTTTGCGAATTCATCATCTCTTTTCAGCTCAATTGGTGATCCAATTTCATTAACTTTAACCTTGAATACGGCCTCTCTTCCGGCCAAGTTCTCCACATGATAATCCTCTGGGAATGTTGCGTTCACCTCGACAGTTTTTCCAGATGCAACGTCAATAAGCCCTTTCTCGAATCCCTCAATCATTGTTCCTTTTCCAAGAACAATTTCAAAGCCTTCAGCAGCACCACCTTCAAATGACTCACCATCGAGAAGCCCCTCAAAGTCAATAATTAAGCGGTCACCATCCTTCGATTTGCGCTTGACCGTCTTATACTCAGTCGAGCGGTCTTGAAGGTCTTGCAGAGCTCTCTCTTCATCTTCCTCAGTCACCTGTGAGCTGACCTGATCAATCGTTAGTTTAGANANAGCNTTGACTTTAATTTCAGGGTAGACTTCAAACTCAAGCGTATAAATTAAGCTGTCAGCNTTCTCTGTATCNATATTTGTTAGGGAAGGNTGAGTCGCTGGAGAGACATCTGCATCCGTTAATGCATCAGCCAAGGTTTCACCGACAATCTCAGTTGCAGCGTCAGATTTAGCGCTTCCACCGAATCTTTGTTTTAATACGGCAGGCGGAATCTTTCCCTTTCTAAAGCCATCAACACGTACTTTACCTGCAAGGCCTTTGATAATTTTTTCTGTTCTTTCATTGAAAATGTCTACCGGTAATTCAACCGTAAGCGACCTTTTAAGTCCCTCAAGAGTGGTGAGTGAAGTCTTCATCTAATTCTAAATCCGTAACTTATTAAAAAAAGGCAAATTATACAGTATTTTTTAACGTAAAAAAAAGGGCGCTTAGGTCATACAAAATAGATTTAAAAGCGAGACCCAGTATAGCTTACTTGATAATTGGCCAACGACAACCACTCTTGATTTATCTCAACACCCCAACCAGGTTTATGAGGTAACTCTAGATGTCCATCCACAATTTTAAANTCAGGGCTAAAAATATTATCTTGCCAAGGGTAGTAATCAAGCCCTTCGATTGAAAACTCCAAGTATTTTCCCGGGTTTTTGATTGAGCCCATTAAGTGGGCTGAAAAAAGCGTTACTAGGGACAAATTAGCAGCATGAAGAGTAACCGGAATGCCTTTTTTTTCAGCCAATTTAGCAACCTCAAGTGTCCGAGTAATGCCTCCCATGTAACAAATATCGGGCTGCACAATATCAACGACTCTGGTATCGATCATGTGCCTCCAAACTCTCATATCATTATCCTGCTCTCCACCACTCACATCGATATCAAGCGCCTCTGAAACCTGTCGAGTCCAATCTGGCTCCCAGTAAGGGCAGGGCTCTTCGAAATGACTGACNCCATAATCCTCAAGCATATGGCCAACCTCGATCGCTTTTTTAGGACTGTAGGCGCTATTGGCATCAACGAGAAGTGACACCTCGTCACCCAAAGTCTTNCTCACTTCTTTAATGATGGATTCAGTTCGCCCAGGCCACTGATCGATGTCGTGTCCACATTCCCTTCCGATTCTAAACTTAAAGGCAAAGTAGCCATCCGNCTCCTTGAGTTTCAAAAGCCTCTCTGCTTCGGCCTCAGGCGAGATCTCTCTTTGCATACTTGAGGCATAAACAGGAACTGAGCTTGGGCTACCACCGAGCAATTGGCAGACACTTTTATTTGCCCTTTTAGCCTTAATATCCCAGAGCGCTGTATCTACCCCGCACAAAGCTCTATAAAGATAGGTACCAGGAAACTTGTGTTCCCTTTCTAGCACCTCTCTGTTGACTTCACTGATATCTAAAGCACTCATACCAAGGACATGAGGAGCGACCTGAAGGTGGACAACTTGTGCAGTGATTTCACTGTTGTAGGTCGAGGTTTGACCCCAGCCCTCATCACCCTCATCCGTTCTCAAGCGGACCAGTCCGACATACTCATTTGTAAAAGTTTCAACGCTAATTATTTTCATAGTATGAGAGATTTAAACATGAACTTGATCCTGCAAAATAAGATCGGACGCCTTTTCACCCACCATAATAGTGGCGGCGTTAATATTACCACAGACTAGCTTAGGAAATATTGAGGCATCAGCCACCCTNAGAGACTCGATTCCATAAACCTTGAGATGACTATCAACAACATCTTTGTTGGGGTCTGGGCCCATTCTGCAGGTACTAGAGGGATGAAAAACTGTCCACACAGTTTCTTTGATATGCTGAATCATTTGTTTATCACTCTGGCATTCTGGGCCGGGCCTAAACTCTTCCCCAATCACGCCGCTAAAGCTATCTGTTTGTGCTATCTTTCTGAGCACCTTAACGCCCTCCAATAAGTCTCTAACATCGTCCTTGTGAGAGAGGTAATTAGGCTCAATGATGGGCGGCTCTGAAGGATCACTACTCTTTAATTGAACGCGCCCTCTTGAGCGGGGACTGCAATTCGAAATTCCTAGGAGCATCGCTGAAAAGGGGTCTGGACTCATCATCGCTCTTTTGTCGGGTGACTCCAATGAGTAACTAACNGGTGAAAAATAAAGCTGAATGTTTGGCTTCTCTAGCTCATCGCGTGTCCTTATAAATCCGCCTGACTGGTTAACACTTAAGCTGAGCGGACCTCTCCTTGTAAAAATATATCGAAGTCCCTGGTAGATTTTTCCAAGGACAGGCCTCAACTGATCATTCAAGGTGGGAACTTTGCTTTTATAAAAATAGCTCACTCCGACATGGTCCTGAAGATTTTCTCCTACACCAGGACTGTCATGCACTAAGGGGACTGAGGCCTTTCTCAAGGCAGCTTTTGGACCAATCCCTGAAAGCTGAAGAAGGTGAGGAGTGTTGATCGACCCTGCACTTAAAATAACCTCACACTTGGCGATGGCCTGATGAATCTTGCCTGACTTTTTATACTCAATGCCGAACGCCTTTTTGTCTTGAGTAAGGATCTTTGTCGCCTGAGCATTCTTAATGATAGTCAGATTAGTGCGGCCTTTTATGGGCCACAAGTAAGCCCTCGAAGAAGACATTCGCTGCCCTTTATGAGTGGTTATTTGATAGTTACCAACCCCTTCCTGTGTTGCACCATTCATATCCTTATTAAGAACAATTCCAATCTCCTGGGCTGCAGACAAAAAGTTCTGACAGAGTGGGTGAAGCTGCCTTGATACCTCTGAGACATTCAAAGGTCCATCACCGCCTCGATAATCATCAGGACCGTTCTGCCATGACTCCATTTTTTTAAAATAAGGCAAAACATCACTGTAAGACCAGCCTGGGTTTCCTGCCTCAGACCACTGATCAAAGTCTCTAGAGTTTCCTCTCACATATACCATCGCATTGATAGAGCTAGAACCGCCCATGACTTTCCCTCTTGGCCAATAACTCGGCTTATTGTCTGCATCTGGACTTGGCTCAGTCATATACATCCAGTTAACCGCTTTCTGGTGATAAGTGACTCCATATCCTATTGGCATTTGAATGAAGAAGCGGCGATCTGAACCGCCAGCCTCAATTAGCAATACCTGAGTTGAGGGGTCCTCACTGAGGCGGTTTGCAATAACGCAACCAGCAGAACCTGCACCCACAATAATATAGTCGTATTTCATTTGATGAATATTAAAGCTTTTATGTATTAATTTGTAGAATTCAAAAAAATAATACCAAAATAATCTATAAACTTGAGGTCATCCATTAAACTAATTTTCAATGCTCATTTCAGATCCAGTCATTTTTCAGTCATTATTACTTTTTGGCGCCTTCTTTGCTGGTCTTGTCCAAGGCGCAACCGGTTTTGGAAGTGGGATTGTACTCAATGCTTTTTGGCTTCATATTCTTGAGCCTTCAGCTGCAATTTCATTAAACATTGTCTCCTGTTTGTTTGTCTCCGCTCTTCCAATCTACAAGCTACGTAAAACTCTAGACTTCTCTAAACTCAAGTCATTTGTAGTTTTTGGTGTCATTGGAATACCGACTGGGTTACTCATATTAACTATGACGGATCCGAGTATCTTTAAGACTACTGTTGGATTTATATTAGTTATCTTCTCTATCTGGAAATTCAAAAGCAAAGATATTTTAACCAACTTTAAAAGCAATCCCACTCTTGACAAGCTCATCGGTTTTATCAGTGGAATACTGGGAGGGTTTGCTGCACTGGGCGGCATACTCCCAACAATCTGGGTTAATCTTCAAGGGCTTCCAAAAAATACACAGCGCGGGACATACGAACCATTCATATTTATAACTAGCATTGCGGCTGTTATCAGTTTTTATTTTGCTGGATTTTTGACTTTGGATATTTTTTATAACTTTCTGAAAGCATTTCCTGCACTCATGCTTGGATCTTGGATTGGCATCAAGATTTATGCACTCATAAATGAGACCCTTTTTAGACAAGTTATTCTGGGACTTATTTTTCTGGCAGGATTGGTATTATTATTTTAATCAATCAAATTACTGCAAATAGCTGAATAAAGTATATAAAAAGATACTATTTTCTCAAAAATAGTATTTCAATCACACATGAATTAAGTTAAACTTGATTTACTCCACTTTTTTTCAGTGGATTTATTTTTAAATTAAGGAGAGAAAATGAAACTAATAAATAAATTATTAGCTGTTACAGCTATTTCCGTTGCTTTAGTGCCAGGAGTTGTTAGCGCTGACTGTGGAAAAGCAAGACTAGCTGATTTTGACTGGAACAGTGCCAATGTTCATACAGGTATTGTTCAATTTGTTCTAGAGCA